>ENA-OWLE01000049-OWLE01000049.1-metagenome-genome-assembly--contig:-NODE-49-length-20842-cov-4.706980_pt1 | contig 20842 bp, 25 predicted proteins | sample MGYA00245345_ERZ651094 | MGnify/ENA primary metagenome ERZ651094 (study PRJEB26857, sample SAMEA4031770) | metagenome | biome: human; feature: oral; material: saliva | place: Philippines | collected 2014 | study... | reverse complement strand
AACAGGTTATCCGTAAGACCTTGGGTTGAAAAACCCTAAAATTGACCTGGGAATAACGAGTATCGTTTCGCGATTTTCATTATTTCTGGTTACGGTCAAGTTATCACCCGTGCACCCCTCCATGATTTTGTAGTTACTCGCGATAAGCTACAGGGTTATGGAGGGGTTTGCCGTGTTTAGTGGGTAGTTGCTCTTAGCAATTTGATGGTCTAGCCTCTTTTGAGATTTACCGGGGTTTAAGTATTTTTAGAAATTTCGCACAGAATCGAGTTGCAAGCACAAAAAACATGTGGTACTATAGTTGCATAAGCGGTTGAGAAAACCGACGAAACACGTATCGAACAGATACATGACTTACTTCTAATGAAAGGTTTACCCCTATGTCTGAGATTCAGTACCTTGGTAACGATGAGTTCAAGATTTCCCGCAAGGAGCTGGAGCGTCTCCTCACCTCCGACCTCACTTTGACTGCCCTTAATATTGGTGGCGTTGATAACTGGGATTATCATTACGACTCGCAGAAGGAATACATGGAAGAATATGTAGAAAACCATGACGGCGTAGAGGTAGAAGACCCGCGCTATCCTGAGATTTCTGATGCTGTACGCCACGAAATGAAGCTGATTGAAGTGGCAGACGGCGAGTAACCTCTAATTGAATTTATGGGAGCCGCCTAATCTGAATGGTTAGGCGGCTCCACTCTTGCGTGCCTGTTCAGTACATCTAGAGAATGACAACTCACAGTGCGCTCTATCTGTGGGGTGCGGTACAATATTATTCGGTCAATTGGAAAGGAAATAAATTATGACTACTGCTGACGTTATTTTTAAGCTTGCTATCGCTGAGGCTGAGGCGTTTAAGGAACGTGCTCAGGAGGCAGGTCTTACCTCACAGGAAGCCCTACAGCTGTTCTGGTACCTCAACCGATAGTAGCTAGAGAGGAAGCCCTCACATGTTTGTGGGGGCTTTTAGTGTGCCTTCTATTCGCGGGGTTATTTGGTTCTCGTGTGTTCTATGGCGGGGGTGTTACAGGTTCTACCGTGCATGGTTTGCGTATCGTTCCTGTTTGGCTGGCTTGTTGCAATGGGCTAAGATTTACCCCCGCTCGCGCGTCTCAATAATGAGTGCTGAGCGGGGATAATTATTTAGGGGCTATTCGTTTGTGCCTTTAGTATCTAGCGCTACCGGCAGTTCTGTATTTACTACGTCGCCTAATCCGATACGCTTGGCGAACGCTTCTCGAACCTCGCCGGGAATGTAGTCGCCGGGCTGGAGCGGCTTACCTGTACTGATTGCCGCGCTTTCCGTATTAGTAGCAGATTCACATGCTGGTTCTTCTGTAAGCCAGGCATCTAGAAAATCAGCTGATACGGCAAACTCTGAGAAGTCATAGGGCTTACCGTTAAGGTATGCGCGGGGCTCGTCGTGATGGTTACTCATAGGGGTTTTCCTTACTGTTGTGCGGTTTCGGAAATATAGTGCCACGTCTAGCTTTGGGGGTTTTGGGGTACAGGAATGTATGTGTGTCGGGGAATTTCTTTCCATTCCCCGTTATTGGGAGCGTAAATACGTGGTATTGATGCGGGGACTGGGGTTGAGCAGATGCTGGGCATCACTTCTACGGTTTTAATGTTTCGCGCCCTATAATCACAAAAAGTGATGGACGAGTCACTATCAAACTCAAGCTCGGCATCTCGCCACGTATTGTTCACGTCCCCCGCTCTTGTGTTGATGGATAGGCGACCATATTTTTCGGTGCCCACCCAGTAAAATTCCGGCTCGCTTGGTGATTCTTTGAACGTTACGCGCAAACATTCCCCCTGATGTAACCATAAGCCGCCGTAGAGTAACCTGTTAGTGCTTCGTTGTGGCACGTGGCAACGAATGAGGTCACTTGTGGGGATGCGGGTATTCTCTGCCTGTAGTGCCTTGAGTATATTTTTGAGAGCGTCAGGGGTTATAGGCTGACGCTCAAGCTCTTGTAGCTGTTGGTCGCTCATGTTGTGCGGTTCATTCTTTGCTAGGTGTAGTAGAACCGCTGTTACAGGGTAGCTTGAACGGATGGGCTTCGCGTGGGCGGCAATGGTTTCGTAGGCGCTTTTCAGTAGCTCCAGTGTGTTCTTGTCGCCAATAGCGACTAGGTGTGCTTTTAGGCGTGTTGAGCCGGGTTCCTGTCCGACGGTGAATCGTAGCGGATAGATAAATGATTCCTTTTTGGATTCTTCCCTATAGGTTTCCCGCGTGTTCCCCTCGGGTTTAAAGGTGATGAGTTTGAAGTTGTCGTCTATATAGTCGATGGGTTTCACGGCGTATTGTTCGGCGTTCCCGTAGAACATGAGAGCGTGACTATCAGTGTTGATTTCAGCCGATACGAATTTCAAGGTCGGTTCCTCTTATAAAGTGGGGTAATTGGGGGCTTTCAGTAGCTCTAAGCAGGTTCATTGCCGCCCTACCTATTGTCTACAAGTCAATGATACCCCCTTAAGAGCCGTATGTGCCTCTTTAGGGCGTGTCGAGCGGTAAGTGGGTAATCGTTTGCGCGGGCTACCTGATGCGTTTATCAGGTAGCCCGCTACGGTTTTTAGTGGTACTTGTAGAGCGCCTGAACGTCTTCCAAACCGTACTCGGTGCGGATGAAGTTCTTCCAGTCTTCCAGGTTTCGGATGCTGGTGCGGATGCGCTTACCGTTTTCCTTGAGGCTGAGGGTGTTATCGCAGATATTGTTGGCGTAAACGTAGATGCCTTCCAGCTTTGCGAGCATCTGCTCTTCGGTCATACCTGCGTATTCTGCGGGAATGTACTCGGTAAGACCTGCACGGTTGAGCAGGTAGCTAATTGCTACAGGGTGACCAGCGAGCGCCAGCGGAGTTACATAACCACACTTACAGGGGGTGTCGTCGCTGGTTTCATGGAGCGTATTGTTGAGGCAGAAGGTATCCAGGTTGCTGGTGGGGTTACTGGTCAGAGGTACGGATGCGCTTCGGACAGCGTATCGCCACATATCGTCAGCAACCTCGGGTGATTCTACTCCCCAGGTGATACCTGTTACGTTTACGGTTCCATCTGCGGCGAGGCGGTAGTTATTTACGGTGCCCTTGCCTGATTCAGAGGATAGGATAACATTGCCGGAAAGTCGGGTGCTGTAGGTGCTCACGTCGAACATGATAACCTGTCCGGTGGTGACGAGCCCTTCATGTTCGCCGCCAAAAACGCTACTGTAACCATCAATGATACAGCTTTTGAGGGTGGTTCGCGCAACACAAGCATGACCCATAAGCACGGTGTCTTCCATGTGAAGCTGTTCGATAACTATACCCGCCTTGTCGATAATGGCGTTGCAACCGAGCAGGCGCTTACCCAGCTCGTTATTGCAGGTGTACAGGTTGTTGCGTACCTTTTCTACCTGGAGCTGGTCGGCTACAGCGCCAAGGTGTTCAATGAAGGTAGCTTTGGGGCGCACCGAGGTGCCGCTGTAGAGTACCGCTCCGGGGCGGTTGAGCATAGCGTCGTGCTGGAACCGGGTGAGTTCACGGACGGGGTTGTGGTTGCTCAAGCTTCGTTCGTAAAGGTTCGCCTTATTAGTGGGCATGGTCAATCCGTGGCGTTCACGATTCCACATGGGGAGCATCATCCGCGCGGTAACGTTCTTCGAGGTCTTGATAACGCAGGCGGTAGAGTTGGTGTTTTCGCGGTTAGTCATGGTGCGCTCCTTTTAGTAGTGGATAATTTCGTGGTTGCTCGGTTCCTAATGAACCAACACTTATAGTCTACCACATGTTTTTAATGGTTAGCAAGTTGTGGGGTTAAAGTTAGCCGGTCTACCCCGTGACTTAGAGGGTGTCAGACCGGCTAACTCAATATTTACTACCACCGCTTATCACTTTGAACGGCACACAGGATGCATGTTACGGCGCTTCGGTTGATGCCAACGCTTCAAAAGCACCTACAATCTCACACGTACTTACGGTGGACTGTGTAGAAAAGTCAATAAATACTGGCAAAATGTACAGGTCTTCAGGGTTCACAGTATCCTTGCGAGGCTCTAGAGCTAAGGGCTCATAAGTACCTGTAAAGCATTTGTATGCTGGCGGGTTAATGGTAAGGTCACCGGCTCCATGTGTAAGCATGGCGGCTACATCATTACCATACCAGCCACTATTCTCAATCAGACCTACAATGCAGGTTGAAATAGTGGGCGTGGAGGTTTGGCGGAAGAACTTCTCTGAACGGCGGTTAGGCAACCCCACACCCGCGTAAACAACAACTCCCCCATCCTCATCGCCAGGGTCACCCCATACAAGCCACACAGCAGTGCTATCAGGGTAAGTCGCTACTACCGACGTGTTAATGTCTGGGTGGTTGGCGAGCTCAAGCGCTCGCTTAGGTGAGATGACATTGCCTGTACATTCGACCATGTAACAAGTCATAGATTCTGGAACATTGCTCAGCATGCCCTTTAGTTCTGGGTAGACCTGTAATGGTTTCACTGTCTTCACAGGATTACTCTTAACAGCGGAAAGGCTAACGAATGGGTCTGAATAACTTACAGACCAGCCGTGAGCATCCTGTGCTACCAGGGTTTCAGCAATACCACGGAAATACTCATTGGCATCGGCTAGGCTACCCGGTGATTCAGAGGAGATAACCTTTGTGGTGTAAGACGGCAGGGGGATGACAATGCTCCGCTCGGTGTTTAGAGGTGCGTGAACAAAGCCACTGGAGAATGATAGTTTACCATCTTCCTCGCTGGCGAATAGTAGTAGATTTACGGGTACGTTTTCTGCAACATGTGAGAACATCTCTGGGGTAATAGCCGGATAAGTCAAAAGGCGTTCCTTTCCTTGGTTGCTGGACATGCTCTAGGGGTAAGATAAGTCCTCTTATTAACTCATCTTACCCCTAAAGGCGCGTTTTCTGCTAGTTCTTACGGCTAATCAGTTCGTAGCAGTTATGAAAATTGTCGGGCTTGTAGTAGAGCTTCGGGTAGCCGCTATTGTGGCAAGCGGAGCGGAGAGTCCACGTGAACTTACCCGTATCACCCATGGTTTCAGAGGAGAAGTAAGCATACTTATCGTCAGCATGGGTAATAGTTACAGCTTCCGCTCCTTCTTCGCTGCTATCCCAAGCTTCGCTCATTCCGTCTACGGGGAAAAGCCCAATGGTGTCACCGACCTTGATAGGTGCGGTTACGCCATTGTGAATAATTTCGTTGCTCATGACTGAGACTCCCCTTTCCAGTAGTTTCAAGGTTTAGTTCGTTACTTCCTTAACACTCTAATTCTACCACATGTTTTAGTGATTGGCTAACCTGTGGGCTGTTGTTCGTTCTGTCGACATTGAGAAAATAATCTAAGCGTATCCTCCTATTAACACAAAACCCCCTTTAGGAACCTGTACTAGTGACAGATTGCCTAAAGGGGGGGTAACATCTAGCCGTAATAGGCTAGGAATGGTTAAGAGTGCTTCATCATTCCACTACCGGGATTGCCAATAATGAAAGAAGCGCGCAACTCTTTAATCTCATCGCGGATAAGATTAACTGCGAGGCTTACTTCCTCGGGTGCTTGCGTTTCGGCTCGCTCTTCAATAGCTTCTCGGAACGCGAGAGCTTCGTCAGTATCCCGGTAGCGGCAAAAGGTTTCCGGCTTATCAGTCACTTCGTAGCCTTTCGATAAGGGGTTGAACGGTTTCTTGGTTATTATATAGCTCTTGCTCGGGGGTCTGGTTCTGAGCGGTTGTGTTGGTCATGGTTACGTTCCTTTCACGTGTTGCTCTATTGCCTTATATTGCGCCTGTTTAGCTGTGCCAGGTAGTTTGCCAGGTATTCTTCCACAACACGCTCGGGCTTCCATTAAAGTCGGCTACGCGGTCTACGAAGCGCCCCTCCGCGTCCCTGTATTCAATAACCGCGTCCCAGGAGGTTCCATTACAGGTTTCCCTATGTTCGGTGTAGCCGTTCTTATTGACGCGGTTTTTAAGCGTGGCGCAGGTTCGGCAATGAACGTATCCCCTTGTTGAGAGAAGCGTCCCGACGGTCTTCCCGCTACTATCACGGAGCACCATTTTGTCGCCGTCACTGTATGTATAAGTGTTTTCGATACAGTCACCGTTTTCTAGCTTCACAAACACGGGGTCACCTTCAAAGAAGATGTAATTCCAAAAAGTATCGTCGCTATGCTCCCACCCGTCAAAGATGCTTATGCATTTCAGGGTTTCCTGTTGTGCGATGGGGGTTTCAGTTTTCAGCACATCTGTGATTTCTACGGGTTCGCGAATGTCATTATCACTATTGAAGCCCCAGCCACTACCCTCTAAGAACCACAGTTCCTCCTCATCTGTGTAGATGAGTGTTCCTAACGAGCTAGACCACGTGATTTCTCCGTTTTCTACACCTACTTCTTCTCCCGCACATCCGTCTAGTGCGGGGCGGGTTATACGGAAGTGGATAGGTTTAATCTCGTCTGTTTCAGTGGGAGTTAGGGTGAGGATGTCCCCAATGTTTGCCTCAGCGAGAATGGGGTGGTTTTTGTACTGTTGTTCCGGTGGCTGGTTCTGAGCGATTGTGTTGGTCATGGGTTTTGTCCCTTTCTAGAGTTACGTTTTAGCTGACCGGCGTTTACGTCAGGTTCCTTAGTTTCATGAGTATATAGGTGATTGCTCCTACGGGGACGGTGCTCACGAAGGTGTAGGTGAGCTTGTTGCCGTCGACCCATCCGGCAGGCAACCCAGTGTCTGCGTTCCTTTGTAGCTTCTCTGTAACAGCTTTCAGCACGGCGCGTTTAAAGGCAGGCGTTCCCTTAACCTGGGCACTCATCAGGGCTACACCTTTTTTACTCACATTATCACCGACGGCTACCGTGTAAACGTTAGTGTCATCACGCCCAAGCTTAACGTTTCCCAGCTGGTGCGGGTTTCCGCGCCACAGTTTAATGTTAGCTGACTCGTTGCCCATGAGTTCGCTGGTGAATTTGAGTTCTACGAGGATGTATTTGTTCCACATTGCTCTCTCCTCCCTCTTATTTTTCGCCCGTTTCTTTAGCAAACGGTAAGGTTTTCGTATCATCCCCATTTTATCACGCGACGGGGTATAGAAAACCCCAACCTTGGGCAGTTCCTCTACACCCGTTTATGTGAGGGGGTGTAATCCACCAGGAACGTACCGTAAAAGCAGGTTGGGGCTCTTATGTGGAGTATTCATTTCGATAGGAGAGATAACATAGAAGTTTTCTCATAAATAATTCTAACACGCCACCGGCGGGATAGCAACGAACACACAGCTTCGCTACTTAGTGTGCGCGTGCCCTGGACACAGAAAACCCCAACTCTAGGTATGCGGTTCCTCTCGTGTTTGAGGGCGCATTTAGCGTTGCCGCCATTAGCCTGGTTGGGGTTTCTGTATGAACTTCTAGAAAGGTTTTAAACCATGCCGAACCCACATGGGGATTACCAGCACGATTTAAGTGTAACACAGCGTGTTCCTCGCCCGCAAAGCTGATGCTCTGTTAGGTGTATCACAGTTTACGGGTTTGGTGCTTGCCGCTAATGTAGAGTCACGTTGCTTACTTGGATGCGTTCCCAAGCGTCATCGCTGATAATCAGCGTGTCAGGCGACCCGTCGGTGTACTTGATGAGCTGGGCGGATTTGATGTTGCTGAATTTAATCTTTACGGTCGGCAGGTCAGCGCGTCGCGCGTACTTACTGCCAGGGTATCCATAAATTTCGCAGTCAATGTCGCCGTCCGTCTTTACATAGTGAACCACTACGGCTCGCCCTATATGCACGCCCGTTATTGTCTCATAGGCGTGACTTTCTAGCACGATAGCTAGGATTTGGTGTTCTGTTTCTGTCATGTGCGGCTCCTTGTGTTTCCTATTGGTAATGCGGGCTTCTTTGTGGGGGGGGGCAGATACCGGATTACATTAGGCTCACTCTTTCTAGCGTCTGGAACCTGTAGACGGCGGGGCACATTTCCCCGTGTTCATCTAGTAGGTATCCGCTTTCGCTTACTCTCATGGGTTGTTCCGATACGGTTTCCCAGTCGGTTAGAGCTGGCGCTTTTGTATCGCCAGGGATTACGGTTCCATCAATTGCGGTTAGGACGGTTCGCTCAATAACGCTTACATGTTTGTAGAACAGCAGGTCGTTTCGGGCGAGTGCTTCGGCGTACAAGGTTCCTCCTCCGATAATCCAAGCGTCAGCGTAGGTGGGTTCAGGTTCAGCTGGCTCGGTTACCGTCTCTTCCTCTGATTCGGTACTGTCCGTGCCCTGCTCCGGTTCGATTTGTTGTTCGGTGGGTGCTGTAGCTTCCGTTCCCTCATCGCTCTTAGGGGTTTCCCGCTCAGGTTCACCGCGTGTAAGCTGGTCTGGCTCTACTGCGATACTCTCACGGGCGGTTTCTTGGTTCTCAACAGCCCTGTACGCCTCTTCTAGAGCCGCGTCTAGGCTTGATACCCATACACCCCCGTTACGGCGTTCTACGCCGTTTACAGACCGGGTGACGATGATGTTTACCCGCCCTGGTAGCGGCTTGTACGTTTCGGGTAGAGAGTCCCAGGTGCGTCTACCCATGATGACTGGTTTACCAGCTGTTGTTCGTTGGAAGTGTTTAAGGTCTTCAGGGACGTTCCAGGGCATTGTTCCGTTACACCCGATAATACCGTCGCGTGTTTGCGCCCAGATAGCGCCTAGTATGTTTGCCATGTCGGTTACCCACGCTGAAGGACAGAATGAAGCTTACCGCCTAAGTCGGCAAGTGTAGGTGCAGGGGAGCAACTTGTAATGTAAGCCATTTCGCAACGGTCAAGAATTTCTAGCGCCGCCTCTTCTAGGTCGGTGAGCCTGTAATAGGTGGTAGCATCCCCCTTCTCGGGGTGTTCCTCTAGGATGCAACTGAGTATGTCTAGAGCGTCCCTTACACACCATTCTAGAGCCAGTGAAACGTGGGCTAAGTTCGCGCGTTGTGCGCTGTACTTGTCATGGGTGCAGAATTTATCCATGTACCTGTTGTAACCTTCTGAGGCTGTCCGCATTTCTTCTTCGTCTGCGTGAGCGATTCGGTCGATAGCTTCTAGTAGGTTAAGGTTTTCTACACCGAACTTGTCGGTTACACCATAGGGGGCGGTGTTCTTAGCTTCCTTGTCGAGGTCGAGGATTGCGTTCTCTACCTTTTTCTGGAGTTGGTGCATGCGTTTGATGTAGAAGGCGACGTTTTCGGCGTGCCAGGTAATATCGCCTACGATTAGCATCATTGTTATGTTTCCTTATCTTCTAGGGGCTTATACAGCCACAGGCGCGGCAATACCAGGGTGGTGCTTGTAATCAATAAGCTCAAAGTCTTCGTATTCGTAATCGAAGATGGAGGGCTTCTTGTTCTTGATAATCAGCTTGGGGTACGGGTAGGGTTCACGTGCCGGGTAGGGGTTGCCTTCCGGGTCTAAACCAATTCCTAACTGCTTCTTCACCTGTTCTAGGTGGTTCGCGTAGATATGGCAGTCCCCGCCCGTCCAGACAAACTCACCAGGCTCCATACCGACCTCGTTAGCGATAAGGATTGTAAGTAGTGCGTAGGAGGCAATGTTGAACGGCACACCGAGGAACATGTCAGCACTACGCTGATACAACTGACAAGACAGCTCTTTCACACCATCAGGGTGCTCGCTCACATAGAACTGAAACAACGCATGGCAGGGCGGTAACGCCATATCATCCACCTCCGCCGGATTCCAAGCCGAAACAATGTGACGGCGTGAACCTGGGTTGTTCTTGAGCGATTCGATAACTCTGGCGATTTGGTCTACAGTACCGCCGTCCGGGTCACGCCATGAACGCCACTGAGCACCGTAGACACGCCCAAGGTCACCATTCTCATCCGCCCACTCATCCCAGATGGTTACACCGCGTTCCTGTAACCAGCGCACATTAGTAGAGCCACGCAGGAACCAGAGCAATTCCACGGCTACAGATTTGAAATGCACACGCTTTGTAGTGATGAGCGGGAAAGAGTTATCGCGCAGGCTGAACCGCATCTGCCTACCAAAAACGCCGTAGGTTCCTGTCCCTGTACGGTCGGAACGTTCAGCATTAGTGGCAATGTTAGCGGCGTTCTCAACAAGGATTTCCCGTAGCAAGTCTTCATAAGGGGTAGGGATAGTATTACTCACGGGCGACGAGTCTCCTAGCTTTACAGTCAGTGTCATATTCGGTTGAGTCAATTATATATGGCTTCTTTGAGCGTGTTCACCTCTCATGTTTTCGTGTCCCTTCTTTCAGAGCACGTGCTGGTTATTGTGGGGCGCTTGCAAAGCGTGTTTTAGGCACAAAAATGCGGGGCACCACCATTTACTATTAGTGGTACCCCGCATTTATCCGAAAGGGTTATGAGTTTTCCAAGTTCGGCTCAAGATAGAAAACATTGTAACTACCTTGGCGATTGATTACTCAACCGCAACGCTTCCCCCTGGAGCCCGAAACTGCCCGCCTCCCTGAAAAACTTCCGTATCCCAGGAGCCCTAACCGTAGTTAAGGTAGCCCTGTACAGGTGCAGAGGTTTCAGCCTCAGTTTTACTCACACAATAACTATATCAGGCGTAATTCTGTTGTGTCAAGCCGTGTGTCCTAATTTTGGTAGCACCTGGCAAAAAAGTTGGGTAGATACCTACTGTGGTACCTTAACCGTTTCTACTTTTAGAACAAATTCGTTAATGTTGTCGCTCTCTTCCAAAGTGAAACCTTCAATGGTGGCTCCCTTCTTTGCCACATCAACCCAAAATGAGTAATTGTCGGCTTCGTCTGTAATGGTAGCTTGTGCCCGCCTAGTTTCATCCGCATTGTAGAAGCTGATGAAAACCTCATCTTCCTGACGCTTTCCGTACCTGCCGTGATTTACAATGCCGTAATCTTTAAATTCCAGTTTGCCGATTACAGCTTCGTGGTTAATAAAGTCTTCGGAGTCATATTCAAATTCTATGCCGCTTGGGGAAAACCACCAGCCAAATGATTCAACAGTTGCGGAAACATTCTTATAAGTTACCTCATGTTCCATGACATGCACCTTTCGATAGGACTCAAAAGTTTCTAGATTGTCGGGTTTCTTTCCCGTTCGCCTTACGATTATAGCTTAACTACGCCTGCTCATTTTGAGAGGTGTCTGTGTTTTCCGGTGTTTCTTTACGCGGGGCAAACAAACCGCGCCACCAGGTGAGAGACGTGATGCAGAATCGGGCTGTAGAAGCCGCTACACGCGCGAGCATCCTGAACGCCCAGTCGAGAGTTTTGCTAATCATCTCAAACACCCAATAGGTGAACCTGTAGAGCGGGATGAGTAGCACGGAGGCGACTACCTCCACCCCCAGGGCTGTCCACCAGTACCAGGGGGTGATTTCCCCACGCCCGAAGACGGCGAGCCCAAAGATAATGAGCATCAGCAAAGCATATACCGCCATTAGCGTGAATAGTAGTGATGCTAAGTCACTCCCGGTGGCGACACGTTTCCCATCTGTGTCTACTTCGCTCATTGCGAGGGTAAAGAAGATGAAACCGAATAGCGCTACACCGCCGAAAATGAGGAGAGCTGTGTCTGCTGAGAAGGTCACTGGAATATTTCTCCTTATCGTTGTGACTTACATCCTATTGTAGGTTCCTGTGAATATTTCTCTACAATCATACCCGACATGCTTGGAAACCGGGCGTAATAAGGGCTCCGTGAGCTGGGATTATTTCTCGGTTCACGGAGCCCTTATCGTATTGTTACCCGAAGGTTAATGCCGCTACCTAGCACTTACCCTAAGAGGTCTTGCCTTCAAGAAGCTTTTTAAGGTCACCCCAACGAGGACGGACTGGGCGGCGCGGAGCGTCAGCGGGGTCTACCATTCGTTCCAGGTACTCGTCTACCCAGCGGGTGAAAAGCTCTTCAGCAGTCTCGCCCTCATGCTCACAGCGGGCTAGGCGGTCTGCCTGCTTAGGAAATTGGATGAAGATAGCGTTACGGTAAGAAACGTACCCACCGCCAGGTACCTTTTCGATTACGTACTTTTCCTTACCGTCGTGATTGATGGTGTAAAGACCTGCTGAGGGTTTGAATCCCTTCATGGCGACGAGAGTGAAACCCTTGTAGGTGGTAGTCATGGTGTTTTTCCTTCCAGTGAATAATTGTGTTTGCGCTTCGGGGTTCCATTTAGGGCGCCCATACCCCCTGTCAGGTTTATTTACCTTCAGGGGGTATGTTCATGTGTGGCGTTAGAGGTTCTGAGCCAGCTTTAGAATCTCTTCCTTGAGGTTTTTGTCGATTGCATCGAGGTCGAGGGCTTCAATTTCTGCCTTGTGCTCCTCGTGGAAGACGTACATCTTACCGTAACGCTTTGCTTCGCTACGAAGCGTACTTGACAGAGCGTGCATCTTATCTGCTTCCTCCATCTTGCGGTAGCGCTGTGCAACATTTTCAAATGCAGAAACGAGGTGAGCGTAGTCGCTATGCGGGGATTCAATGAGAGAAAGGTATTCGAGCTTTGCTTCAAATTCCTGTTCCATGATTATTCGCCCTTTCGGCAGGTTTCAAAACTTGCTAGGCTTCCGGGTTTCTTTCCCGTTTACCTTATACTTATAGTCTACCACATGTTTTTGGTGATTTGCAAGCTGTTGATTGAGGGCGGGCGCAAAATCGCAAACATACCACCCCGCCTACCCTTGTTCACTGTCCGATTTTGGGCATGAAAATAGTACCAATATGCGCCTTACCCCCAGGGTTTTAACACACATTGGTACTATTTAAAGCGTTTTCGGCTTTACGACTCGGGGTTATTAAACAGGTCAGAAGCATCTAGCTCTTCGATTAGCTTTTCAAGTAATGCCTTTGCGACATTGATAGTCTCCTGTTCCCCGGTAGTGAGCTTATCCACGTCAAGCCCCTCTAGGGTTCCGAGCTGAACTTCCAGATAGTTAATGGTGCTTTCAAGAAGTTCAAAAGGTTCACGCCAAACCTGAATGTCTTCACTGGTGTACCTGTCGTATGGGGAGATGTCGGCTACGAACCGTGAGTCCCGCGCCCTAAAGTCTTCGATAGGGGTAAAACCAGCCTGGTCACGGTCTTCCCATAGGAGGCGCTCTACAATATCGCGGCTCTTCTTAAACTCTTCTGATTCGATGAGCTTCACAAGAGTATTGAAAGCTTCCCTTGGTAGGAAGTTCCTAGATTCACGGGAGTCAATATTTAGCCCGTTCATAAAAATAGGCATGTACTTTACCGTGTACTCGTCATACCGTGCAGGGGCGTATTCAAACATGTCCGCATAGAAGCTCTTGAGTATTTCCAGTTCATCATCTGTAATCCTGAACGTGTTCACGGTTGAACTGTACGCTACACCGTCGGCGTAGATGTGGCTAATCTCAGCTACGTGCATGTCGCGCTTACGGTACGGTGCGCAGAGGAACCTGTCATCATAGCCGGGTTCTTTTGCCTGTACACGCGCACCAATGTGCGCGGCAGGGCAGAAACGCAGATTTTCGGGTTCCTGTAGCATTAGCCCGTCGTCTACGTAAGAGCCGGTAATGGCTTCCTGTGCCGTGGTGTTGCGGCTTACCTTGGCGGCTGTGAACGCTACATAGTCGTGCCAGTCGGTAAGCTTGGTGACCTCGTATAGTTCTACCTTGTCTACAGAGAGTGGGCTAGTGTTATCGCGCGCTCCATAAATACCTTCGGTGTTCTTAGGGATGTAGAGCAGGATTCCGTCGCCTTCATTCAGCTTAGGAACAACATAGGCTCGCTTCATGTGCATTGTGAACTTTCCCTTTTCTAGTAGCGGGCGTTGGTTTCTGTTTCAGTTTCTATTATAACGGCTGTGTGGGGTTCCTGTGGGGTTCCAGACGTGGTTTAGGTAGTTGGAGCTCTTACGCCCCACCGGGGCTTTATAGGGCACTCAGGCGGGGTAAGAGTTGCCTGTGTCATGATTATTACCCTTTCGGTAGGTTTCAAAAAGTTTCTAGGTTTAGGGCTTCTTTCCCGTTCCCCTTATATGCATAGTCTACCACATGTTTTTAGTGGTTTGCAAGTTTTGGGAATATTATAGAGAATTTCGATAACCCGCCTAGGGCGCTTCTAAGGCTCTTACACAACCTCAATCTACAAGTAGTTCTAAAGTGCTCATAAACGCCAGAAAAGCCCCGTGAGCGGGGTGTTACCCCCTTTACTCACAGGGCTTGTAAGATTGTTTGGTTTAACCGCGTAGCTTTTCGAGATGCTTGATAAGCGCCTTACCGTTTTCGCTTTCCTTTGGCTTGATGGCTTGACCGGAGGCATCCTTTCCGTAAACGGAAAGATTATCCGTGTCAGCATCCTTGCGGGTAACCTCAACCTCAAGGGTGATGTTTTCGCTCGCGAACTCGGTGCGCACATGACATTCACCAATAGATTCTGCGTTGCCTGCTTCATTATTGAGCTTAGAGATATAGTCTTCCAAAGCTTCAATACCCCGAATGGCGCGGCTCGGAACCTCAACAATGGTTTTCAGAATGTTGTAATCATAGGTCTGCGTGTTTAGCACCCTTTCGGTAGGTTTCAAAGTTTCTAGGCTTTCGGGTTTCTTTCCCATCCGCCTATACCCGTAAGTTTACCACATGTTTTTGATGGTTTGCAAGCTTTGGGGGCTTTTTACAAAGCTGTGTTTACGGGAAACAGGGCGGGGCACCACACAAAGACTTAACGCCTTCACAGGGAGCCCCAGCCTAGTTCTGCATTGCATTACTTAGGAATAGTTACCGAAACATCGAGGGTAATCATACCATCCACAATATTTACACGGTCAAAAGTAACACCCTGACGGTGTTCCTTGTAGAAAGTTTCCTTGAAACGCTCTACTACCTTCTTCACAAACACCGGGTCGCCGTCTACCTTCGCCACCATTTTCTGCGAATGACTAAGCGAATCATAGGGTTTGTCGAGCATGATTTCGTAGACAATCTCCCCTTCTTCCTTATTGCTCATGAGGGTACCTGAGCAGTAGGCGTACTTTACCCATTCTTCCAGCTCTGTAGAAGACATGTAGCGGTCTTTGGATTCAAAGTGGAGGTTTACTGTGGAGGTGCTGTTTTCATTTTCGAGTGGGTTGCCCTTGACTAGCTCACGGAACTTAATAATGACATTGAACGAGTAGTCATCCACCTCGAGGATGTAATCCTTGATGTAGATATTGCGGTGTTCCCCGAGAGCCAGGATAAGCTTCATCTCGTTACTGGTTTCGTACACACCCTCAGCTCGATAGATACGCTTATCGTTCGCGTCTACAAATTCAATATAGGGGTCGATAACAACATGGTGGGCGGGGTAGTGGCTATTATCTTCTGCCTCGGTGTAGGTTTCGCCAGCGAGCTTAATGGGCGGCTTCTCGGCAATAATACGCTCCGCCACCTTATGCGAGAGGGAGTATACGGTGAGCGTCATTTCGTTCGGGAAAATCAGGTAAGGGGTTGCCATGTGTGAAAGCCTTTCAGTAGCGGGTTTAGAGAGAATAGGGGGTAGCTTGCTTGTAATCCCTAACAATCAGACGTGCTAGGGGTTGCAAGCTTTCAGAGGGCTTACTCAGGGTATGTCTCATTATCAGTGAGAGCAAGGATGCCTTCGTTGTAATCTACGGCTCGAACCCCGTCAGCATCCACAATGCCAAACTCTTCAAGAATAACGAACCAGAGGTAAGACGGGGCGTTAAGCTCAATAGCCACAACAGTATCGCCCGCTTCGACACTCATAATTGCACCGTAATCATCTACGCTCTTAAAACGGTTAGAGACGCGGGTGATTTTAGGCTTATGACCGGCGTTAATAGCCTCCTTAAGCTCATCGGGGGTTTCAAAACTGAAAGCAAAATCAGAGAAGCTAAGGGTAGCGGCTAGGTTCTTAGAAAGTTCCTGCACACGAAGGATGTTAGCTTCTTCATGATACTCAGCGTCAATAATCAGGTTCACGATACATGTCATCAAGTAGCCCCAGCCGGAGTACCACTTATCAACAGAAAAACCTAGCTCATCCTGCTTCGATGCCTCAGTTAGCTCCTTCTTAACATCATCCCAAGCTTGACGGTATCGCTTCGTGAACATGTACAGTTCCTCGAGGAAGCTGGCTTGGCGGGTGTGTAGCGTATCAAACTCGCTGACAAGTTCCGGGTTGCGAGTAGGAATGAGGAAAACCGTACCCACGTACTCTTTTTTATTATCCATCGTGAGAGTGAGGGACGCTTCGTAGCGCTCATCCTTCTCCTCAGCATCCTCATCTAGAACTTCAAGGTCGCAACCAAGCCAGCCATACTTGCCGTCTGCAAGATTACACACCTTCACACTTGAATTAGAACCACCCCAAACCTGAAAATACTGATAATTATTACCTTCCAACCCAATACGAACAATGTCCCCGTATAGGAAGCCAACGTTAGAGAACCCAAAGTAGTGGTCGAAGCTGTTATCTACGAGATGAACGTACTCACCACTGAGGTGTGTTGATTCACGCTTAACCTTAGCCATGAACGCATCAATTTCAGAGCGCTCCTTATCGGCAACACGCTGGAACTCACCTACTAGAGCCTTACAGTCTTCAATAAAGCCCGCTTCCTTAGCACGAGCCACAACCCCACCTTCATCCACTACAGATTCAAGAGCGGAAACGATACGCTCCACATCCTCAATGGCGATGACGTGCGGGTTATTCAAACGGCTATTCAGCGGCTCCACAGACAAACCCTTAACGAGCTCACCAACAAGCAACTTACGCGCCGTCGTAAGCGCATTAAAATATTCCTGCGCCTGAGATGCTTCACTAGGCGGGAAGACACGAACCAGCTTAACAAAACGAGCCATCTCATCGGTATCGTCTTCAAACTCAACGCACCCGACCACCACACGCAAGGCACTCCGATACAAGCCATACTCATCGTCATCCTGCGACTCGGGAGCGGTCAATACGTAGCGGGACTTCTTATCATCAGGATTCAGCAGGACGGCGACACGCCCATTCTCGTCACAACCGGCAACCACATATTTTCCGTACATGCCCTTCATGCCTTCGTGAGTGATAACAATATCTCCGCGCTTAAAGTCAGTAATAGAGATGCCCATAACGAACACCAAACCTTTCTAGAAGAGAATTAAAATGCACCTCTATAATACCACATGTTTTTCATGTGTTACACACCATCTCACCCAGGCAATTACATGGAACACCACGCGCTCGCCACAAAGCCCAAAATATAATCAACCCCTACAGGTTGATTATCGGTACCCCAAATCAAGAATTTACACTCAAGTGCATAACGCACTGACTAGGGAAAAGGCTCATTCTCTCACCCACCGGAATAAAGAAAAAGCCGCGCTCGCAAACACTCACCCCAAACACACCCTGAAAGAATAAACAAAACCTCAGCCACCAACCCCACTAAAAGGATACAGAAAACCCCCAGCCTGGTGAAAACACCAAACCGGAGGCAAACCTATATGAAAAGCACAACTCCTCAACCGCAACATAAAGCGGTCAAAGAACCGGGCATGTACAACCACCACCCTACCACACAAAACCGAAGCACGTAACCCCAATCTAGACAACCTCTCACACGAAACCCCACAGCCGCCCCACAGAACCTCCTACCGCCCGGAACCCAGCAACTACACCCAACACCCCCAAAAACGCCTCACAAGCCCCACAGAACCCCGGCTACGGAACGTAAGCCCAATACCAACAACACGGCGGCACTAGAAAACCCCTAAACACTGTTTCAGTTAGTGTTTAGGGGTTTTACCCACTCCGGACAAAGTGAAGACACCGATAACGCTACACAAGGCAAGCACTAAAAACACTCACCAAGAAAGGAGCAACCTTATGGTGCCACTACCCACCTTACCACCTAACCGGGAGCGCTCGCAAAACGCAAAATAACGGTTCACGCTAAATATAGTAAGCCCCCGCCAGCCTGAGAGAAACCAAGCTTAACAGGGACTTACTGTATTTCTTGAGGGCGACAGCCAGACGCTTACCGCCGTGTTGCAACCCTCTCACTATTTATACCTGTAAGTAATAGGCTAACCTTCCACCTCATCAACACTACCCGACTCATACGCACCTAACCCTTTAAGGCTAGGTAAAGGAAAATCTACCAGCTTACGTGCTTTCTCATCCTCCTCTGTAGCGTCCCTAAAGAACGCGATACCATCACGAGAAACTTCAACCTCACGCGGGTAACCCAGGCTCTTATCAAACGAACCAGCCCAGCTACCCTCAACCTCGCGACCCAAATCGACCTTAACCTCGAAAATGTTTGCCAACTCCTGAGCCGCCTCACGAACACGCGCATACCCCTTACCCGAATACGGGAACACCCGCTCACCATCAGCGGTAGCGGAACCGAACGACTGAACATCACCCAACCTGGGGCGCATCACAAACCCAACAGGGCAACCCCACATATTCATTGGTTCATCAATAACCTCACCACACGCATCAATCAACGCAGACTCACCCACAAGCACAACAGCGCCACCAACAATAGAGCCACGACGCACCTGAACATCACCAGCCACAACAGCTAAGCCTTCAACACGCCCGAACCTATCAACCCGCGCACCATTAGAAACACGAGCACGACCTGAAACCCACGAATAGCGACGCACACTAGTCTGACCAGCGCGACCACCAAACCCAGGATTTAGCCCACTCTTACTAACACCAACCACCTGCGCAAAATCCGTAACCAGCGAGTCCTGCACCTCAGCACCATCAATCACCTGAGCATAATCAGAAATAAGCGACCTACCGCTAACTTTAGAACCCGCACCAACAAAAGCACGACCCGTCACCTGCGCATCACCAGTCACCTGACCAGCCACAAACACACCATCAGCAACCCAACAAGAACCCTCATGCCCCAAATAACCCCTATGCTTACCAATGTACCCACCCAGGTCACCCGGCTCTACAGGCGGCAAACCAAACGGGCGCTCAAACCTACGCAAAGCACGAATACGGCAATACTTCACACCATCAACCACAACAGTATGCTTCTTACCCGTCAAAACCTCATACTTAGCTTTAGGTTTAGACTTAGAATCCTTAGACTCTAAAGACTCAAGTGCCGACTTCACACCAACACGAACATTAACAACAGCTGACTCAACAATATTAGCCATATGCTTCTCCTCAGAAACTCAACGCACCAGCCTGTAACACGAAGCAGGCGCAAACGAATAAAAGTACGAAATACGCAACCTGAAAAGTAACATACACCACACCTATAGCCGCGAGCGCTCGCAACCCGAAACAAAAACAACCCCCACAGGTTGATTTTCAGTGCCCAAAATTAAGAATTTACACTCCAGTGCATAACGCACTGACAAGGCAAAAGGCTCAAATCCCCACCCACCGGAATACACTAAAAACACACTCACCCTTGAGTTGCGCAATGAACACCCGAAAAACAGATACAGAAACACCAAGCAAACCCGGTGAAAAACAGCCCGCCTAAGCGCTCGCGCTAACCGCCAGCCCTAAACACCCTCTAACCCCTCTAGTCACCAATTCCAAACCCCGGCTCCCCACCTACTTAAACCAATCCCTAATCACAAACACCCACCCCTCAACACACCAGCGCCACCCTGCAAGCCCAACCATTCACCCCACGCGCCCGCACACCCGGTAAAGCAAACCCGTGCCCAATAGTCCCCGCCCCAGGACACAGAAAACCCCCGCCAGGTACATGTTTACCTCACACACAGGCAAGGTAGCCTAAATGAACATGCACCCTTAACAGCAGGGGCTTCCTATAAACATTCGATTAAAAAGGAGAGCCTACTGTAACCACGCATAAACAGCATGACACAATAAAGCTTCTACACCACCGACAATACCACCTCACCAACACAAAACGCAACTCCTCAGCCAAAAATAGGAGCACCTTGACCAAGGTAATGGCGCTCGCAACCCAGAACACAGAAAACCCCCGCCTACTCGACCAACACGAAGAGCAAACAGGGGAATCCCTATGTGTAATACAGAAAAGAATCTTAACATGGTTACAAGCCCAAAAAGGGAATGCGCCACCATCCTAACACAAAACACCCAAGCACACCAGAACAAACAAAAGAGCAAACACCCACCGTAAAGAGAACAACACCCCCCTACTGGGTGCGCTCGCAAAACACCAACCCCCAAATAAAAAAGAAAAGCCGCCCAGCAACAACCCCAAACAAGGGGAAACCACCCAGCGGCTTAAACCAAACCTACAAACTACACAGTAGCAAACGCAACACACTGCTCAAACACAGGCTGACCATCCACAAAATCAACAAGCGGCTGACCCTGCTCAACACGCTCACGCATACAAACCTTAAACTCATCCACCATACGACACATCAACACCTCATCAAAAGCAATCTCACCCGAAATACCAGCAGTCATCGTCACCTGACCAACAACCCAACCAGCATCACCCGGCTCCTTCAACGGGTCAGTAGCACGAACATCATAACTAACATGCGCACCCTCACCACAATCCCAAGAAACAAAATCCAGACTCATAACAGCAGAACCCCACGCCGAAACATCACCCATATGACGAGTACCCATAGGAGCAAACACAAGATTTGCATAAGTATAAGGCTCACACATCTTAACCACAGTAGACATAGAGAACAACCCCAATCAAAAAGAGACAAAAAATCAAAACCCCGAACAGGAAACCCCTTAACGGCACATAACAAGTCTACCACATGTACCAAAAAACCGCAAAACAACCCGCGCTCGCAACACCCACCCACAAAAACAACCCCCACAGGTTGATTATCGACACCCAAAATCAAAAAATTACACCCAAATGC
>ENA-OWLE01000046-OWLE01000046.1-metagenome-genome-assembly--contig:-NODE-46-length-21192-cov-4.127975_pt1 | contig 21192 bp, 29 predicted proteins | sample MGYA00245345_ERZ651094 | MGnify/ENA primary metagenome ERZ651094 (study PRJEB26857, sample SAMEA4031770) | metagenome | biome: human; feature: oral; material: saliva | place: Philippines | collected 2014 | study... | reverse complement strand
GTGGTTTATTTGTTTCGCACCTTCGGAGCGAAACGGACTTAAAGTCACCAATAAGAAAAACGCTTCTCTCATTTCGAGAGAAGCATTTTCTTATTTCCAAAATTTTGCTTTTGAAGCTGCGACCCAAGCTAATAAACAAGCAAGGGCTACTTCTGCATAGATAGCGTATTGTTTAGCAGGATAAAGCCATGCTTTGTTTTCTTCATGCCAACGAGACTTCCAAAGGCCGATGTAATCTCCTGTCATTTCAGGATTTTTAAGGCGCTCTATGTAATTTGCAGGTAAATTGTCTGGCTGGTTCGTTTGCACGTTGATGATAAAAATCACCAAAACTACCGCTATGACGGCTATGAGTACCAGAGCAATCTTTTTCTTTGCTGTTAGTTGAGATGCTTTCAATTATTTTTTCCCCCATATAGTAATAATGTACTCTTATAGTTTAGTATAAAAAGGGAGTTCTGAAAAGTAGGGATACAACATTAATGAATAAAAAGTCAAAACCTATCGAAACTTTGCACATCTTCCTCATAGTGTTATAATAAAATTGTCTGTCTGTCTAGAAATAATACACTTTTAGGCAGATATGACTTAGAAAGAGGTGTTTATGACATCTTCAAAGAAGGTTTCTCTTTCTGAGGTAAACCAATCGATTGATACACCAAATAATAATCGTTTTTGGCAAAATCTTAAGGCTTTCTTGGGACCTGGGGCACTTGTGGCCGTGGGGTACATGGATCCAGGGAACTGGATTACCAGTGTCGTCGGTGGGGCGACCTACAAGTACAGTCTACTCTTTGTCATCTTAATTTCATCTTTAATCGCTATGCAGTTGCAACAAATGGCTGGAAAATTAGGGATTGTAACCCAGATGGACTTGGCCCAAGCTACTGCCTATCATTCGCCCAAATGGTTGCGATACACGCTTTGGGTAGTCCTAGAGCTAGCCTTAATGGCCACGGACTTGGCTGAGGTGCTTGGTTCTGCCATCGCACTTAACCTGCTCTTTGGTATTCCAATCATGGTTGCCATTCTGGTGACAGTCCTAGACGTCTTCCTACTACTGCTCATCATGAAGCTAGGGTTCAAAAAAATCGAGGCTATCGTTTCTACCTTGATTTTGACAATCTTGGTTATCTTTGTCTATCTGGTAGCCTTGTCTGAACCGAGTGTTACGGGAATTCTCGAAGGGTATCTCCCTACACCAACTCTCTTTGAGCCTCATGCTGCTGGACATACCAACCAGTTGACCTTGGCACTTGGGATTGTGGGTGCGACTGTTATGCCACATAACCTCTACTTGCACTCGTCCTTGTCTCAAACGCGTAAGGTTGACCATTCTGATAGTGACGATGTGACAAAGGCTGTCCGTTTCATGACCTGGGATTCAAACATCCAGCTGACCTTGGCCTTTGTGGTAAACTCCCTCCTCTTGATTTTGGGGGCTGCCCTCTTCTTTGGTCACGCTTCTGATATTTCAGCCTTCTCACAAATGTACAATGCTCTTCAGGACTCTAAGATTGCCGGTGCGGTAGCTAGCTCAACACTTTCAACTCTCTTTGCCTTGGCTCTCTTAGCTAGTGGGCAAAATTCTACCATTACTGGTACCTTGACGGGGCAGATTGTCATGGAGGGCTTCCTCCACATGAGGTTGCCACAGTGGGTGATTCGTTTGTTTACACGTCTCTTCGCCCTACTACCTGTTATCATTGTTGCCATTCTCTACGGTGATCAAGAAAAGACTCTGGATCAACTCTTAGTTTATTCACAAGTTTTCCTTTCACTTGCCTTGCCATTCTCTATTTTCCCTTTGATCTACTATACTTCTAAGAAATCGCTCATGGGAAAACACGTCAATGCTAGGTGGAATACCTTCCTCGGTTATGCCGTAGCCCTTGTCCTAACCATTCTTAATCTCAAACTTATCTTTGATACTTTTTAAAAAAATAAGGCCAGCACCATGCTGACCTTGTTTTAGTTTTTGAAAGCGTCAACGAGAACTTGGAATTCTTCGTTGCTAAGGGTAATTCCCTTGCCCATCTTGGTGTGGTCTGGGCTCCACGTGCGGATATCGTACTTGGCTGGTGCCCCGTTAAAGCTCACACGATTAAGCTCCTTAGTCCACCCCTTATCATTCTCAGACAAGACCAAGAGTTTTTCTTCAATTTCAAATGAAAATTCTGCCATTTGCTTACCTCCACTCACTTTATTCGTTTTTTCTGTGAAAATTTCAGGATTTGGAAAAAAGTTATCCACAAAATTTCACCTTTCATGCTATAATTATTTTATCAAGAAACGAGGGAAATGACCATGATAAACTTTTTAGAAGCGGTAAAGCATCAGCTTCATCAGTTTGTGGAAACAGGTCACAGCAAACCTGTCCATCTAATGCAAAATCAGCTTATTAACGATATCTATCATGCTATTGATAATAAACAAATGGTCATGCTGACATCTAATCAGAAGACCTATAAGGGCTACATCAATCGCTATGACAGCCAGCGGCAAGCTATCTTTATCGAGCAGAACAAAGTTATTAGTATGATTGAACTCAATGAAATCACACGTCTAAAAATCATATCACAACGAGGTTAAGTTTATTAGTTAACCTCGTTTTATTTATCAGTTGACTAATATAAAAACGCTTGTTATAATAAGTTAACTATTATTTTAGGGAAGGTTAACTAAAAATGAAACAAAATCGTACATTGTCTCTAATTCTTCCAGCCTTTGGAGCTGCCATCATTGCTGCACTGGCTCAAATCATCATTCCGATTGGGGCAGTTCCCATTACGCTCCAGACTTTTGCTGTAGGACTTGTGGCCGCCATACTTAAACCAAGAGAGGCTACTCTTGCTGCTACCCTCTACCTTATCCTAGGAGCTATTGGTTTACCAGTTTTTGCAGGAGGTGGCGGTGGGCTTCAAGCCTTCTTTGGCCCTTCAGCTGGCTATCTGCTTGCCTATCCATTTTTTGCTCTTGTCACATCTGCACTGACTCATGCTAAGACTCCTATTTGGAAAATCTTTTTAGCTTTTGTTTTGGGAGATGCACTTGTCTTTGTCGGTGGAATCCTTAGCCTGCACTTTCTTGGAAAGATGGAGTGGTCTGCAGCTGTGGCTGTTGGTTTAACCCCCTTCATCATCCCTGACCTTTTAAAAGGACTCATCGTCGCTTTGGTGACTAAGCCAGTTTTAAAAGCCCTTAAAAATCATAGTTACTTTAACTAAAAAAAGATTGAAGACTTTGTTCCTACGAACAGAATCTTCAATCTTTTTTAGTTTACAAAATAAATATCATAATGCTTTGAACAAGCTGGGTTGAAAGCACTGTGACAATTGGAACAAATTTCTACCTCTTGGTAGTCCTCAATCGTCATCTCATGCTGACAAACGCCACAGATAAGGACCTTGTCCTGCTTGAGCTCACAAGGATAAGCTCGAAAGTTGTGATCCTCTAAGCTATCATGACACTGATAACAAGCATAATATTTTTGACACTCGAAGCATTTTAGGGCAATAATATCGAGCTCTGTGTGATAATGCTGACACCTGCTCTCACTATCTACCAAGAGACCATATATTTTTCTCGTCATTAGGCACGAACAGTTTTACTTGAGCCGTCTTTTTGGTAGAGGTTAATCAAACCTTCTTTGGTTGAACGAATCATATCACCAGTTTTAACTTCTTGTGGCACAGTAATAGTAAGAAGTTCCATTGGGTTTGGTGCACGGTCAATCTTATTACCATTTGAATCGTGAAGGTCTTTGATGTCACACTCGAAATGACGGAAGCCTGGTCCGTAGAATTCAACGTGGTCACCTTCGAGGATAACGTTACGTTGACGGATGGTAGCTGTCATAGTTGCTGGGTCAAAGTCAACGACTTCACCAACAAATTTGTATTGTGGAATCTTACGACGAGCACCAAAGAGTTGCTCGTTTTCTGTTGGTGTCTTGTAGTAGAAACCTGTTGCCAATTCACGTTGGGCAACCTTCCAAAGCTCATCAATCAAATCATCTTTGATGGCATAAAAGGCTTCTGCACTTTCCATGTAAGCGTCACAGGCTGCCTTGTAACAGTTGGCAACTGTTGATACGTAATGGACAGATTTCATACGACCTTCGATTTTCAGGCTATCAACACCATTATCGATAAGGTCTGGAATATTTTCAATCATACACATGTCAACGGCTGACATTGAGTATTCTTCAGGAACTTCACCGCGAATACTCTTTCTCTCTTGACCGAATGGCATGTCGTAAAGGTCATATTTCCAACGGCATGACTGTGAACAACCACCACGGTTGGCATCACGGTCTGACATGTGGTTAGAAAGGGTACAGCGACCTGAGTATGAGATACACATAGCACCATGGACAAAGGCTTCAATTTCAAGGTCCGTACGTTTACGGATTTCAGCCAATTCTTCCATAGTAACCTCACGTGCTAGAACAACACGAGTCAAGCCATACTCTTTCCAAAAATGGAAGGTTTCAACGTTTGTCGCAGATGCTTGCGTTGACAAGTGGATGTTAAGTCCTGGAGCATAGGTTGAACAAATTTCAATCAAGGCTGGGTCAGATACGATAACGGCATCGAGTCCCATATCACGCAATTCACGGAACCATTCACCAGCACCTTTTTCATTTCCTTCATGGGTAACCATGTTTGAAGCAACGTGCACATCAACGCCACGAGCGTGAGCGTATTCGATACCTTCACGAAGTTCGTCCATAGTAAAGTTTCCGGCACGGCTACGCAAACCATAGGCCTGTCCACCAACGAAAACAGCATCTGCGCCGTAATTTACAGCGACTTTCAATTTTTCCAAAGTACCAGCAGGTACCAGTACCTCTGGGCGTTTTTTAGTTGTAGTCATAATTTCTCCAATTTGCAAGATTGTCGATTTTAGTTTTTAGTATAGCTCCTTCGTTCCCTGAAAATGGAAAACTCACAAACGAAGGAGGACGTATTTTTATTTTACACGGTCAGGTTCATAATCATAGAAACCTGTGTCCAAGCCACGGTTGGCTGGGTGTAATTTGTGAATAGCCTCATCAAAAAGAAAGGCTTGATCTTGTGAAAATTCTCCAGCCTCGATGAGGTCACGAGCCTTCACAAAATACTCGGTAATTTTTACAAAGTTTTCACCAGGGCAATAAACACCGTCCAACTTCCAGTGGTCAAAACCATGATCAACGAGTTCTGAAAGCTTAGTCATCATATCCAAGTCATTATTGGCAAAGATATGTGTTCCGTGCATATCCTCATAAACTGAGTAGTGAGAATCTGGGTCACCAGGCTCAGAAAGGAAGAGGTCACGTTCCTTGGTAACAGCTTCATCCGTTTTGATAAAGTTGTAGTAGTTTTGAAGCAGTGGTCGTTTTGAGTGGTGAATGATACTTGCACCGTAAACCAAAACCTCAGCTGGAATTTGAAGATTTTCAGCCATGATGAAGAGTTCCGCAGATGGAATCTCACGGGCCAAAACAGCTTCAGATGCTCCTGCCTGTTTGCCCCAGAAATTAATCTGACGGCTAGAGGTTACCATGGTTGAAGCATCATAAATCATTTTGAAGGGACGTTTGTCACGGTTACAGATGTAGAAAACTCCTGCATCACCAACCGTGATATAATCTGCCTTGATTTCTTCAAGAAAATCAAGGTAGTCTGGAAGAGCATCCATCATACCTTGGTGCATGAGGGCGTTAACTGCAACAGTTAATTCTTTTCCTGACTCATGTACCAGCTCTGCAATCTTTCGCATTTCTGCGAATGAAAAAGGCTTGGGCAAACGAAGGCCAAAAGCTTTTTCGCCGATGTAAATACGATCTACGCCAAGTTCTAGGAGCTCACGTGCCTGCTCGTAGCTCTCAGCAGTCGCTGTAATCACTATTTTTTCCATAACTCACATTATAGCACAAATTGATTGATTTTTTTAGAACTTTTAGGTCTTATATAACGTATTAAGATATTTTAAAATAGTTTTTAAATACTAGATTTTTGACAAAAATCAAAAAAAGCTTTGCAATATAAAATATTTATGGTATTATAAATGAGATTCTAAATAGTGAAATACTGACTCAGTATTTTATCCTACACGAAACAGTGATTTAGATATTTTATATAGAAAGGAGGCAGACATGGCTGACAACTTACACCGTCAATTTGATCACATCGAAGATTTAGAGATGGAACGTCGTCAAACGACCAATTATCAAGACTATCAAGGGCTAGACAGTAATAGTATTAAGCTACAAGACATGATTTTCTTTGGACGTATCTCAAGCTTCTGTGTTTCAACAGTCCTAGTTGCCTTCCTTTTCTTGGTAGCACAGGTGGCTACCTTCTGGGCCTTCTTTTGGGCAATTACCATTAGCGTCATTGGTCAGTTAGGCATTTATGTCCTAATCGAATATCTCAAGCACAAAAACGCTGACTAAGGAGTCAACGTTTTTTTTCGTTCTAAAAAAAGCCCAATGGGCTTTCTTTTTTAGTTTGCTTCTGCTGCTTCTTCAGAGATATCTTTGATATCAATGACGATATCATCAACGATAGCTTTTGTTTCTGCTTCAACATTAGCTTGCTCAGTTGTTACTTGAGCTGTTTTTTCCTTGATGAGTTCAAAGCTCTCTTTTGCAAAGTCGGCAACTTGAGCCGTTTTTTCTTGAACGGCTTTTGTCAAATCATCTGCAGTGATATCGCCATTTTCAAATTTTGTTTTGTATTCTTGGAAAGTATCGACTGCCAATTCTTTATAGTCGCTAGCTTTTTCCACCACTTGATTTTGGTAAGCTTTAGGATCTTCTTTGAATGAAGCGATTTCTTCATCAATACGTGCTTTAACTGCTTTACCTTTTTCAGTTGTGAAGAAATATGCTGCTGCAGCTCCAGAAGCTGCACCAATAATTAGGGTGTTTAGAAATTTACTCATGAAAAGACCTCCTTATTTTTTCTTGTCTTTTTTACCAAATAGTTTTGAAGCAACCTTACCGATAGCAAAGGCTGATCCTGCTTTACCGACACTTGCTCCTGCTGCACTTGCCTTAGCACCGAGGTAACGAGCTTCGGTATTCAAGTCAGAAACACTTTCTGAAAGCTCAGCTACTGCTACAAAGAGAGGATCAATAGTTTGAACTTTTTCATTAACATCTTCAACCAAGACGTTAGCCTTAGCCAAAATTTCATTTGTTTGGTGAAGTGTTACGTTAATATCTGTACGAAGAACAGCAACTGTTTCTTCAACTTCTTTGACAACATGACGTGTGCGAAGTAGAGTTGGGATTAATGCAATTAGGAACGCAGCAAGTGCGATTGCGATAATAAGAAATGCAATTTCTGCCATAGTTTAAGACTCCTTTGACCTACTTAAAAGGTTAATACAAAGAAACTGAATGTTTGACTCCTGCTTCATATGACCTTTGTTATTATAATTTTCATTTCATTATAACAAAGTCTGAGCAATATGACTAGCTTTTCATTTTATAATCTGCTTTTGGACGTTGTTTACGGAAATATAAGAGGGTAGCTCCAAAGATAATGATGGAAATACTGACCCATTGTGAGACACGCAAGCCAGCAAACATGAGACTATCCGTACGCATGCCTTCAATGACAAAGCGTCCAAGGCCATACCAGATAAGGTAAAATGAAGTCACATCTCCCTGTCGCAATTCCTTATTAAAACGTCGTAGTCCCAGAATAATGCTAAAACCAACTAGATTCCACAAACTTTCATAAAGGAAGGTAGGTACACGGTAGCTTCCGTCAATAAACATCTGCTGACGGAGAAATTCTGGAAGATAATTCAGATGACTAACTGCTTTTCCGTAGGCCTCTTGATTGACAAAATTTCCCCAGCGACCAATACTCTGAGCTATCATGACCCCAGGGGCCGCAATATCTAGAAAATCTAAAACCGCTATAGCATGACGTTTGGCGAACCAATAAAGGACAGCTGCACCAGCAATCAAGCCACCATAGATGGCAATTCCACCATTCCAAATCGCAAAAATTTCCGATGGATTTTGGCTGTAATAGGACCACTGGAAAATGACATAGTAAAGTCTCGCACCAACAATGGCTATAGGAAAGGCTACGAGAATAAAGTCTAAGATATGCTCAGGGTCAATCCCCTTTTCAGGAGCCCAACGCTGAGCCAGATAAACTGCCAGTAAAAGACCAGATACAATACAGATGGCATACCAATGAATACTGATTGGACCAAGTCTTAGAGCGATTGGATCAATAGTAGCTAACATTAGTCTTCACCATTCTTACTAATGAGGTTGGTCAAACGGTCCTCAAAGGTTTTTGTTGCATCAAATCCCATTTGCTTAGCACGATAGTTCATTGCTGCAGCTTCGATAACGACTGACACGTTACGTCCTGTCTTAACAGGAATACGGACACGTGGAATCTTGACGCCCTGCAATACAATCTCTTCATTGCCATTTCCAAGACGGTCAAAGATCTTGCCATTTTCATAATTCTCAAGATATATGGACAACTGAACTTGAGATGAATTACGGACGGCACTAGCTCCGTAAAGGCTCATAACATCAATAATACCAACTCCACGGATTTCAAGAAGATGTCGAAGAATTTCCGCAGGTTCCCCCCAGAGGGTTTCCTCATCCTTTGCATAGACATCTACACGGTCATCAGCAACTAGACGGTGGCCACGTTTCACCAACTCGAGCGCTGTCTCACTCTTACCGATACCAGAGTCTCCTTGAATAAGAACACCCATCCCGTAGATATCTACCAAAACACCATGGACACTAGTACGTTCAGCTAATTGAGAGTTGATATACCAAGACATGTCACCTAAAAGTGACGATGTGCTGTTTCGTCCTTGAAGAACTGCTACACCATTTTCCTTAGCAGCTCGAAGCATCTCTTCCGGAATCTCAAGACCACGCGACACGATAACAGCTGGAGTTTCCGCTTTAAACATATTAGTAAGAACAGAATAACGGTTATAGTCAGTCATGGTTTTAAGATAGGACCACTCCTTCATCCCAACCAATTGAAGTCGTTCCGGTGAATAAAAGTCAAAATAACCCGTCATTTCTAAACCAGGACGAGAGATATCAGCCGTTGTTATCTCTTTTTCCAAAAGCTCCTTATTCCCATAGACAACCTTGAGTTTAAGCCTGTCAACCAACATTTTAACGGTTACTGTCATGTTATTTCCTCCGATTATTTACTAATTTCATTGTAACATAAAAAGGTTTTCAATGCGGTTCTCAAAGTAAAAAAGACCCATGACTAGCACTAAATCCAATCATAGATCTTTTCTGTTATCGTTTACTCACCAGTTCCACTCGTCTTTTACAGGTTCAGCGTTTTTACGTTTTCTTCCATCCTTAAGTTTTATTTCGGGATAAATATCCTCTTTGTAAGGAAGGAGAAGGGCTAAAACCAAGTATAAGAAGATTCCAAACTGCGTTGAAATCATGAGAATAATAGCTAAGATACGAGCCAAAGTTAGATTCCAGCCAAACTTATCTGCCAAACCTGCAACAACACCGGCGACGAGTCTATTTTTTCGTATCTTATAAAAACGATTTGGCATGGTCTTCTTCTCCTATCATTTCGTTGATTTAATTATATGATTTTTTTAGACTAAAAAAATCAGCCCTAGGACTGATTTAGAAAAATGAGCTTGCCTCGGCACAAACCGCAACCAAATTTCTGTGTATTGACACGGCGTTTGCGACGGTAAGTGTGACCACAAGATTGGCACTGATAGAGGAAGTCATTTTCTTCCTGGTTTAGCATTTTGGGGGCATACCTTAGGCCATCTACCCCAGCTAGTAGGTCCTTGAAATCTCTATCCCCATGTTTGTAGCCCTTTCCTTGAAAATAAAGGTGGTAGTGACAGAGTTCATGACGGACAATTTTCCGAAAGGTCTCAAGGCCGTGTTCTTCATAGAGTTTTGGATTGAAATCTAAGTGTCCATCCCTGGGGAAGAAACGACCTCCTGTGGTCCGCAGGCGCTTGTTCCACAAGGCTTGATGCTTAAATTCCCAACCGAAGTCTTCGATAGAAACAGTCTTAACATAATCAGTTAGATTCACGTGGATTCACCAAGGAAAGATTAAGCTTTTCGTGTTCTAAGTCAATTTTTGACACCCATACGGTAACCAGATCTCCAACAGAAACTACCTGGCTTGGATGGTTGACGAAACTCTTACTCATCTCAGAGATGTGGATAAGACCATCCTCATGGACACCGATATCCACAAAGGCACCAAAGTCCACAACATTACGGACTGTTCCTTCAAGTTTTTGCCCCACCGACAAGTCTTTGAGCTCAAGAACATCCTGGCGAAGTACCGGTGCTTCAAAATCATCACGCAAGTCTCGACCTGGTTTCAAAAGGTCAGCAATGATATCTTTAAGGGTTTCCTGACCAAGCCCTAACTCCTCTGCTGTGTCTTTAAGATTAAGAGCCTTCAATTTTGCCTTAGCAGAGTCGTCCAAATCTGTGATGTCTAACTGCTTGAAGAGAGCTTTCACCGCTGGATAAGACTCTGGGTGGACTCCCGTATTATCCAAAATATTTTTAGCGTTTGGAATACGGAGGAAACCGGCGGCTTGTTCAAAGGCTTTGGCACCAAGACGTGGGACCTTCTTGATTTCAGCACGTGATGTAATCTCCCCATTTTCCTCACGGTAGGCAACAATATTTTCAGAGATTGTCTTATTGAGACCTGAGACATGTGACAAGAGAGTACTACTTGCCGTATTGACATTGACACCAACCTGGTTAACCACGGTATCAACAACGAAATCAAGATTTTCAGAGAGTTTCTTCTGGCTAACATCATGCTGGTATTGGCCTACTCCGATTGATTTAGGGTCAATCTTTACCAATTCAGCCAGAGGGTCTTGAAGACGACGGGCAATAGAAATGGCAGAGCGTTTTTCGACCGTCAAGTCTGGGAACTCATGACGGGCCAACTCTGAAGCAGAGTAGACCGAGGCACCACTTTCATTGACAATAACATAAGAGGTCTCTGGGAAATCTTTGAGGACTTCTGCCACAAAGGCTTCACTTTCACGACTGGCTGTTCCATTTCCGATAGCAATAATCTCAATGGCATGCTCTTTGATGAGGTCAGCCAAGTCTTTCTTAGCTTGGGCAATCTTCGCTTGACTGGCTGGAGCAACTGGATAGATGACCTGAGTTGTAATAAGTTTCCCTGTTTGGTCCACCACGGCCAACTTAGCCCCTGTACGAAAGGCTGGGTCAAATCCAAGTACCATCTTACCTTTAAGTGGTGAGACTAGGAGAAGACTTCGAAGATTTTGAGAGAAAAGATTAATGGCTCCATCTTCTGCTGCTTCAGTCAACTCGCTACGGATACGACGCTCCATAGCTGGAATGATTTTCTTCTTGAGAGATTGGTTGATGACTTCCTCGATATAATCATTTTTTTGTTTGAAACGGGCACTGTAAAAACGGTGCATTTTCTCAAGATTGTGCTTAAAAGCTACCTTGATAACGCCTAGTTTCTCACCACGGTTAAGAGCCAAAGTACGGTAACCTTGGAGTTTAGACACCTTATCCGCAAAATCATAGTAAATCTTGAAGGTTTCTTTTTCATCCAGAGATTGATCCTTTAGGGTCGAAGAGATGTCACTGTTGTTCCAGATTTCGTTGTAGGTCCAAGAACGCAAGCTATTGTCCTCAGAAAAGGCCTCAACCAAAATATCCACAGCACCCGCAAGTGCCTTATCAGCTGTTGGGAAGGCTTCGGATGTCAGCTTTTCAGCTTCTTCTTTGAGGTTTGGACTATTTTGCAAGATAAAACGAGCCAGTGGAAAGAGACCTGCTTCACGGGCAATAGTCGCTTTAGTACGGCGTTTTTCCTTATAAGGAAGGTAGAGTTCCTCCACGTCTGCCAACTTTTCAGCCGCTTCAATGGCTGCCTTGAGTTGGTCAGTCAATTTGCCCTGAGCCTCAATCTTAGACAAAACCGTTTCCTTTCGGTCTTGGAGGGCTGTCAAAGACTTATCCATATCAATGATAGCCTTGATTTGCGTCTCATCCAGATTACCTGTTTTTTCCTTACGGTAACGGGCAATGAAGGGAATGGTATTACCTTCTGCGGTCAATTCCAAAACAGTTTCAACTTGTTGTTTTTTTAGGCTCAATTCCTGAGCCAATATCTCTAAATTTCGATTTTCCATAAGCTCTATTATACCACGATAGGGGTTAGGCTTGGGTAGAAAACCTTGTAGCTGAAGCGAGAAATTTTGAGCAAGAGGTAGTATAATAAGAAGGTAAACCTATTGTTAAGGGTATTTCTGTCAGAAATGACGCCCTTAGTATCTTATTGCAACTGAACTCGGGCTACTTCTTTCGGAAAATAGATGCATCCTCCTAGAAGCTGAGCTTCTTCGTCTGATGCCCTAATTTTCTGTCAGAAATTGCGCCCTTAGTATCTTAATTAACTCGGAGGCTTTTTATGGCGGTTATTCAGAAAAAAACTAATGAACTTGAAAACATGATGGCATCTTTTGCGGCTATCCCTGATTTTGAGAAGGCGGGAACTGATCCTAAGAAGGACAAACGTCTTCAAGAAGATAAGAAGAAATAATAGTTATGGCTATTTTTCATCAACTACCAGATAGCGTTTTGCAGCTTCTGGCAGTTTTTCTATCTATTATTATCGAAGCCCTGCCCTTTGTTTTACTGGGAAGTATCCTATCTGGCTTTATCGAAATCTTCGTGACTCCTGAAAAGGTCCAAAACTTCCTGCCGAAAAACAAGGTCCTGGCTATTCTCTTTGGAACCCTAATCGGTTTTATTTTCCCTTCTTGTGAATGTGGGATTGTTCCCATTATCACGCGCTTTTTAGAGAAAAAAGTGCCTAGCTACACGGCTATTCCTTTCATGGCAACAGCTCCTATCATCAATCCAGTCGTTCTCTTTGCGACCTATACGGCCTTTGGGAACTCTTGGTACTACGTGATTTTACGTTTTCTTGGAGCTTTCTTGATTGCCATGATTTTAGGAATTCTGCTCGGCTTTGTGGTGGATGACCAGATTCTCAAGGACAAGCGTAAGGCTAGTCATGTTCATGATTATAGTGGTCTATCGGCTGGTAAGAAAATCTTTCAAGCCTTGGTTCATGCGGTGGATGAATTTTTCGACACTGGGCGTTACCTGATTTTCGGGAGCCTAGTAGCCGCAAGTATGCAGACCTACCTACCGACCCGAATCCTAACGACCATCGGTCATAATTCGGTGACAGCTATCCTCATCATGATGCTCCTGGCCTTTATCCTCTCACTTTGTTCTGAGGCGGATGCCTTTATCGGGGCTTCCTTGCTCTCTAGTTTTGGAGTGGCTCCAACGGTGGCCTTTCTCATCATCGGTCCAATGGTTGATATTAAGAACTTGATCATGATGAAACACCAGTTTAAGACTCGCTTTGTTGGTCTCTTCGTAGGAACTGCAAGTCTAGTGACAATCATTTACTGTTTGGTATTGGGGGTGATTTAATGTTACGTTTTCTCATCTTATCTGGTTATTTTGAGCTCGTCATGTACTTGCAAGTTTCTGGCAAGCTCAACCAGTATATTAATATCCACTACTCCTACCTGGCCTACATTTCTATGGTGCTTTCCTTCATCCTCGCTGTGGTTCAACTCATCGTTTGGATGAAGCAAATGAAGGTTCACTCGCATCTGTCAGGTCGAGTGGCCAAGGTAGCTAGTATCGTCCTCTTGGCCTTTCCAGTTCTCACTGGGCTCTTGGTGCCAACGGTGACCCTGGATGCCAATACTGTATCAGCTAAAGGTTATCATTTTCCACTGGCGGCAGGAAGCGATCCTAACCAGGCCGACCAAGAGGGAACGACCATCCAGTACTTGAAGCCGGATACCAGCTCCTACTTCACCTCCTCAGCTTATGAGAAGGAAATGACCAAGGAGCTAGCCAAGTACAAGGGACGTGAGACCATCCAGATTACCACGGAAAATTACATGGAAGTCATGGAGCTCATCTACCTCTATCCTAACGATTTCGTGGGCAAGAAGGTCACCTATACCGGCTTTGTTTACAATGACCCACAGACCGAGGGCTATCAATTCATCTTCCGTTTCGGTATTATCCACTGTATCGCCGACTCAGGCGTTTACGGACTGGCGACGACCGGAAGCGACCAAACCTTTAAGGATAATACCTGGGTAACAGTCACCGGTACTATCACTGTGGATTATTATCAAAATCTTAAACAGAGTCTACCTATCCTTAATTTGACTGAGATTAAAGAGGTTAGTCAACCCGACAATCCTTATGTTTATCGCGTATTTTAAAAAGCCAAGTTCAGTTGAACTGGCTTTTTCTTCTTGTGCTAAATGGATTTGTCTAGGCTTCTTTTGCTAGGGCTTCTGCTTTTTCAAGGGCTTGGTCCGTCGACTCGCAGATATTATCTGGACCGATAGTCTGGATGAAGCCTGATTTTTCGAGAACTCGGTAGGGTTGGGGGTTAACGTGAGAAAGAAGCAAGGTCATGCCTCGTTTTTGACAGATAGCAAGCGTTTCCTCCAGGGCATCCAGACCTGAGATATCCATGGCTGGAACGTTGCGCATGCGTAGGATGAGGACATTCTTACCATCGTCATTGATCACATTCAGGAAATTATTGGCTGCACCAAAGAAGAGGGCACCGAAGATTTCATATACGACTGCATTTTTAGGGACTTGTTTCAAGTCGCTGTCCTCAGACAATATAGGATCTTCTAGATTCCCCTTGTCCACCCACTGACGGACTTGGGCCACGTCCGACATCCGTTTGAGGAAGAGGAAGGCTGCCAGGACCATACCGAATTCAATAGCGATTACTAGGTCAAAGAAAACTGTTAAGATAAAGGTTACTATAAGAACTGCTAGGTCACTCTTAGGAGCACGTTGGAGCATACGAACGACAGTACGCCAACCGCTTATGTTATAACCGCCAATCATAAGGATTGAGGCCAAACAGGTCATAGGAATCAATGAGGCATAAGGCATGAGAAAGAGTAAAATCAGAAGCAATGTAAGGGCATGAACCATCCCCGCTACTGGTGTCCGTCCTCCATTTTTGACATTGGCTGCGGTACGGGCAATAGCACCTGTTGCAGGAATACCGCCAAAGAGGGCTGACATGATATTCCCAACACCTTGGCCAATCAATTCCGCATTAGAGCGATGATTACCACCAATCATCCCGTCTGAAACAACGCAAGATAGTAGGGATTCGATGGCTGCTAGTATGGCAATGGTGAAGGCTGGCGAAATCATTTGACGAATCAAAGAAAATGATAGGTCAGGAACTGTGAAACTCGGAAGTCCTGCTTTGATGGTGTAAAGGTCACCGATGGTTTTGACTGGAAGATGACCAAAAGCTACAATGGCTGTGGTTACAAGGATGGCAACCAGGGATCCTGGAATTTTCTGAGAAAGACGTGGCCAAAAGATTTGAATGACTAGGGCCAAGATACCAATTGCAAGTGTCGGCCAACTAATACTTGAAAGATGCTTCCCATAAGCTAGGAGTTTTTCTAAGAACTCAGCTGGTACCGACTTCATCTCAAGGCCCAGGAAATCTTTAACCTGTCCAGCCACAATCCCAACAGCTATCCCCAAGGTAAAACCGAGTGTGATGGTTTTTGGAATGAACTTAATCAAGTCACCGAAACGCAGGAGGCCCATAGCAATAAGCATGAGCCCCGCCATAAGCGTAGCAAGGGTCAAACCAGTCATACCATACTGGGCAATGATGCCATAGATGATGACAACGAAGGCTGCAGTCGGTCCACCAATCTGAACCCGACTACCTCCCAAAAAAGAAATAAAAAAGCCTGCAACTACTGCTGTATAAAGACCTTGTTCGGGATTGACACCAGAGGCAATGGCAAGGGCAATCGACAAGGGGAGAGCAATGATAGCCACGATGACTCCTGCGATTAAGTCCTTAAAAAACTGACCCTTAGAATAATTCCTGATGGTGGTGAAAAATTTTGGTGTGATATATTTTAAAGCGTCCATTTTTTCCTCCTAACTACTATCCTAAAACTCTTTAACTCAGTGAAATAACTCTTTTTCAATGAGTGTCAGACGCTTATCAATTTTACAATCTTATGATAGCACAGGAAAAGCCCATTTTCTAGGGGTTTGAGGGATTTAAAGATATTATTTCAAGAATTTTTAAACTTTCTTAGTTTAGAATTGAAGACATCAAAAAACAAGTCCAGACATATGGACTTGCTTTAAAATTTCTTTGATTGATAAATTCCGCTTAAATTACCAACTTGTTGGCAAGGACATCGGAATGTTAAGTTTCACCTTCATCTTACCGTTGGTAACTGAGGCTTGGGCAATCTCGTAGCCGATGTCAGGGAGCTTAAGCTGAATCTGGTTGTTAACCATGCGAACACCACTGCTAGACTGGGCAATGCTCTTCTTGAGGTAAGGCATAACCAGTGATTTTGGAACTGGAAGGCGACCCAGGTGGGCACCTGCCAAATCTAGTAGGATGACTTCCTTGTTAGTGCTGACCGTAAAATCAAGGCTAAAGGTTGATTCGATAGGTCCAAGAGATACGGGAACCTTAGCTGTTAGATAGGAATCATTCAACTCTACGGTACTGTTTTGCAAGGTCTCGTCATTAGAATCATCAATGCTTGCTTTTAGGATTTGACGAAACTGATTACTATCAAGGTTAATCTCGGTTGAAATGCCACCTGATGATAGGGATGCCCCACCAATACCAGCCTGGGCTAAATCAACAAGAGATGTTTGTGTTGATACATTTTTTAATTGGTCTTGACTGTCGATCTTGTCCGGAATAAGTAAAGCCACCACTGCAAAAAAGAGCACAATGACGAGGACAATGAGTCGTTTAAACCATTTCCACATAGGGATACCTCATTTCAATTTTTCACTTTTGACGTCTATTGTACTGTAATCAAGGGAAAAAAGCGAGTAAGAACTGGAAATTCTCTCATATTTTCTTAATCCAAGAGGTAGCCTTCAAGAGCTTCATAGACCTTTAAGTAAGCATTGGCATATAGGTGAACGCCGTCATAGGTATGCTCTGCTTTCTGCTCTTTTCTATCATCGACAAGCCCAGCATTACAATTAATGAAGTGGCAGCCATAGGTTTTGGCGATTTCCTCAAGAGTCTTATTACAACGGTCAAGATTTTCAGGTGTCCGCAGTTTCATCCACTGGATTGAAGCCTTGGTCTGCCAAGGCAGATGAAGATTGGCAGGATAAAAAGCCATCAGGTAAATCTTGGTATTTGGCAATATAGCTAGGGTTTGCTCCAGAATTTGTCTAATATTTGCCGTCATATGGTGGAACCACTGGTCTCCATAAGGGTCCTCGGTCATATCATTGGTACCGATATTGATGAAAACCTTGGCCGGTTGCAAATCCAAAAGCAGGGGATGGATATGCTGGAGAAATTCATCCGTATTCAAACCACTGATGCCTCGATTGTAGATGATATCGTCGATACCTCTACTCCTAGCAATTTCACAAATGGGAAAAAGCTCCATGAGAGAGGAACCAGTGAAGAGCATCTGCCCCTTGATGGCGACCTCATTTAAGTACTGATAATTTTTAAGTTTAATTTCTTTTAATTCATCCATGATAACTCCCTGCTATATTTATCTAAATGAGTGAGAAAGCAAAAAGTAGCCCGACAGTCGTATTAGCCAAGGCATGGATAAGGAAACTAGGAAGGATGGAGCCGTTTGCTTTCTGCTCATTGATAGCACCCAAAACGAAAGCTATGAGACTGATAAAGGCAAAAATAGCCATAGCTTTTAGGTAGCCAATTAGTTGGATAAACATAAGCGCATGGAGAATCCCAAATAATAGGGACTGGACCAGGTTAGCCCCTAGAAATCCTAGTTTACCTTGTAACCTTTTCAAAAGAAAACCTCTAAAGAATATTTCTTCTGGCAAGGCAGTTCCTAAGATAGCGTAGGCGAGAATGGCAGGAAGGGCTCCAATTCCCTTTCCAGAAAAATCTGCTGTGGCCGTTTTGCTAGAGTCAAACCAACTAAAGATCATAAACGAAAAAAGAAGAAGAAGTAGGCTAGAACCAAAAATCATCCAGACTAATCGCACTTTCTGCTGGGATTGAATGGGCTTCAAACCAATCCAGTCAAAGAAACCAGTCTTTTTCCTACTCCATATGAACCAAGTGATAAAAGGAATGAAAGAAACTATGAGCAGTTCCAGAATACCACTCATCAGTTTAGACATAAATAGGGTCATGAGTTTGTCCTCCATTTCTAATCAAAAGATAGCTTTGATCTTTTGAAAGCGATTACCTTTACACCTTGATTATACTACTTTTAGGAGAGCAAAAAACATATTACCAGTCTTGCCACATTTCTTTGGCACGAATCACACGGTCTTGCTTAAACTCAATATGGTAAACACGCCAGCCACCAATCCAATCGTCCTTCAGCTTGTAATCAACACTTCCTTGAAGGTCACTCCCCTTACCCAAGAGCTTCTCCACTTCTTCTCTCGTCATGCCCTCAAGCTGATACTGGCGGTGAAAACTCCACATGAGTTTATGGCGCATGGAATCTGGAGTATGAGCCCATTTTTCAGGAGTAAATATCCGGTCACGAGGGACAATGATAGCAAAATGAACCAGACAAATGATTTCAATGATTAAGCAAAAGGCTTTTCGCCTCTTACGTCTGGTTTCTGGGGTAAGGTATGCTATATGCCTACCTTACCTGCTCTTGCTTCCAATGGTCGTCCAAAGTGACTGTGTGCTCTTTAGAAAAGCGAAAAAGAATATCTTTGGCAACTTGTTGGGACACCCGTGCAACATTGGTCAACTCTAGTCCTAGCTCAGGTGTGTCGTGCTCTAAGCGATACTTGCCATCCTCGTATTCAACAAAGATAAAGCTCATTGACCTTTTATCTCCATAAGTGAGATAGAGACTATCGTAGGATACTGGAAGTTGCACCAAGGCATCCCAGATATCACTGTCGCTTGGGTCTGAAATCGTCTCGTAGTTCACCTCATCAGCTGTCGAAATACGCATGACAAGGCCTTCTGTTGCTTTCCTCTTAGGTTCTAACCACTTAAATAAATGCATCGTTTTCCTCCATTAGATGACTATTCCTTTTTGCTTGAGATTGTCCAGACATTCCTGTAAATAGGCAGCATCATGCTCTGGGTAAATGATGACTGGTAGCTTCTCCACTTCAAGCTTATCGTAGACTGGCATCTGCTTGCCTCGATACTCCTTGTCTAACCACTCGGGGCTGACACGATAGCCACGTTCCGTCATTTCTTGCATAATAAGCTCATGGTATTTAAACAAGCGATAGGGTGAATAATCAAAAACATAGTTAACCGTAGCATGTTTTCGTTGCCATCCCTTACCACGAAGGGCACAACATTCTCGGTGCTGCCCTAATAATTGCTGACGGGGTAGTTTTGAAATGAGCTCTTGATGCCACAGTCTCATTTTGGACCCCCATTAATTAAGGTTGACTCCTCCAGATAGCGATTAGGGTACTTGATGAGTAGCTCTTTGACGGATTTCACCAAACACGTCTGAGGAATTCGACCTGCCGCATAGCTATCCAGTTGGGCCAAAAACATTTCCTTTTCGCTAGCAGTCGCTTTTTTCTTAAAATAACCCCAGATATGTTGAAAGGCATTGACGACTTGACCAGGATTTTCAGGAAGATTCAGGGCTTGATCAATGTAGGCCTGAACCTGATTCAAACTAACCTCATCATTCTTGAGATAGTTACGGATTTCTAAGTAAATCTTGTTTGAATGGCTTAGCACCAGGTACTTATTGGCTGCCCAAAGTCGCTCGCACTGGCGACGTGGATTAATTGTTGTCATTAGGGAACTTCCTTAATAGCTTTTTTATCAGTATAGCATAGTTTAAATGGGGATAATAGAGGATGATCTTGCTAGTTGGGAGTCATTTTTCTAAGGATAGTTGCATCTATTTTCAGAAAAGGTTTTACTTGTTTTATTTGTAAACATTTGCTATACTTAAGCTATCAAAGAAAGGAGATAAACCTATGACATTATCAAAAAAACTCACACTTTCTCTTACATCTATGGCAGTTCTTGGTCTTTTAGTAGCCTGCTCAAACCAGAATACTCAAACATCTAATAGCTCTAGCTCTACTAGCACCCAACAAAGTTCAAGTGTGGCTTCATCTTCAGCTTCTACACAGACTGAAGGGCTAGATGGTACCTACACAGGGACTCATGAAAATGATAGTATTACTCTTACCATCTCTGGAAATACTGGAACTTGGGAAGAGGTTGATGCAGATGGCGAGAAGGAAAGCAATTCTGTAACTGTTGACCCTGACAATCAAAGTCTAACGGTTGGGGATGATCTCAAACACTATAAACTCGACGGTAATCAGTTGACTATTGAAGATGATGACCTTGGTCTAAATGATACCATTGTCTTGACAAAATAATATCAGATACCTTAGCTAAACCAATCTCTGGAATTTAGCTAAGGTTTTTTTATGTTATACTATTTACAGAAAGAAAACGGATACAAACAGGAGGTTGATGATGACTCAAAGACGATTATGGTTGACGCTATTTGTTATTTCAATTATTGTAACTCTTATTGGTCTCGGATTTTCTGTATATAATTATTACATCTTCGATAAACCTTTTATGACTACCACTACAAAAGGTTTGCTAGCTGCATTTTTCCTGTGTGCGACAATGGTTGCCATTAGTCTATCCAAGTCAAATAAGAAGTAAAGATAAGAAAGAGGTATAAGTTTGCTGACTTATACCTCTTTTGATATAACATTACTTAATTTTGTGTTTGTTCATTTTTTCTTCAAAAATAGCTGTCATGATTTTACGCAACTCTTCTCCTTCTTTTTCAGGAAGGTTCCCTTGGCGCTTAGCCACAGCATAGAGTTCAGGATATTGCTTGGCTACACGCTCGACTGTCTTAGTCGTCGCATGCCCTCGGACAAAGAAAGGAATGCGTTTAATCCATTCTTGCGGTACGAGAGCTAGTAACTTTTTCGCAGCTTCCTTGTCTGAAATTTCAGCTGTACTCAAACCTTGGTTGATTTGTTCTTGTTCTTTTTCAGTAAAATCTTTTAATTCCATTACTAATTCCTCTGCATCTTTATATAGTAGA
>ENA-OWLE01000043-OWLE01000043.1-metagenome-genome-assembly--contig:-NODE-43-length-21369-cov-4.190438_pt1 | contig 21369 bp, 20 predicted proteins | sample MGYA00245345_ERZ651094 | MGnify/ENA primary metagenome ERZ651094 (study PRJEB26857, sample SAMEA4031770) | metagenome | biome: human; feature: oral; material: saliva | place: Philippines | collected 2014 | study... | reverse complement strand
TTTATGAGCGTCTTGAGATATAGTGAATCTCTCCAAAAGAACATTGCCGAACCACTTTGTATTCGTTTGGATAACGATGTAATCTTAAGTGGAGCTCACAAACATTTCATTTGGGACGATGATAACGAAATATTATTCTATTATTCTACAAATGAAAAAGGCACTGGATTTGAACCTGCTGGTACTGGACGTAAAGTCTATGCTGGTATGTTGTCTGCATCTAATTATGATAATATTCAAGAAATGTGGACTCAATTGACTGAAGAATCCTTTGGTCAATCCTTAGCAGTTTTGAAAGCTAAATTCCCATCTGCTCATGGCGTTGGTGATGGTGCTAAAGTAATTCCAATCGATGATAATATCGGTGGGGTTATTAAAGCTGCTCTCTTCGATCCTTTGGATGTGAACAAACATTCTGCTTATCGTAATAATTACGCTAAGACCAAAAAACCATCTGAATTACCACTTGGTGTAATGAGTGATGAGTTAAAAAAATAGTATAGTTAAACTGAAATTTAACTATATAATATCGTTATGACAAATAGGTAAATCCTATTTAGAAAAATATATTTTTATACACATTTTTAGTCTTAGGAGGAATTTTCAAATGACTAACTACAACAATTTCAATCAACAACCTATGATGGGTGGTTACGGTATGCAACCACAATGGCAACAACCTATGGCAGCTCAAATGGCTCCACAAAACGTTAATATGCCAATGAATTCTACGCTTACTCAAGACGAAATCAACGCTCTTCGTAATCGTAATACTCGTGACATGGAAGCATTCTTCCAACCACCTAAGGATTCCACTGAAATCGCACGTTACAAATGTAACCACCGTGATCACAATGGTCAATCCACTTTGTCCGCTAATGCTGATGGCTCTTGCACATGCGGTATCTGCCATGAAACATTCAACTACATTGAACCATCTGCAGAAAACCGTAAAGAACTTTCTGCTAATGTAGCACACGTTGTATCCCAATTCAAAGATATCTGGAATACAATGAAAGCTAACTGGGGTCCAATCTCTCCTGAATTAGCTGACAAATTGTATGTATTCGGTACTGTAATTGATCAATTACCAAAAATGTGGGATAAATCTGCAGAATACATTCTTAACTACTATGGCACAATGAATGTTGCTCAAGGTGGTTATGGTTATGCTAATGATTACAACACATTGAACCGTTTAAGTGCAATTACAACTGGTGCTCCAATGTATGGTTATGGTTACCCACAACCTCAACAATGGGCTCCACAAATGGCTCCTGTAGCTCCTCAAATGAATGGTGCTTTCTGGAATGGTGGTTACCAACAACCACAACCACAACCAGTTCCTGGTATGCAAATGCAACAACCTCAAGCTGGTGGTTGGGCTGCTCCACAAAACTACCAAGCTCCTGTAGCTCCACAACCTCAAGCTCCAGTTGCTCAACAAGCTCCTGTAGCTAACCCTGCTGAAGCAATGGCTAATCCTATTGGTCAACAAGCTCCTGTAGCTCCACAAGCTGCTCCTGCAACAACAACTCAATCTGCTTCTGCAGCTATCCCTGGTTTCGAAAACTAGTAGGTAAAGTTTAGATATTATTGGAAGTAGAGATTATTCTCTACTTCCTATTTTATCTTTATTTTTATCTTTATTTGAAAGGGTATCAATAGATGGCTTCTATCGAGAAATTTAAAAAGAATATCAATTCTTATGGCAAATCCATTAGAACTATGGGTTCGTTTACAGAAGCCGTAAGAAAGACACCAGGTCAATATATTGGTTACGTTGGAGATAAAGGTTTTATTAATATGATTCGTGAAGTATTTCAAAACTCCATGGATGAATTAATGAAAGATAAATCTCCATGTACTGAAATTTGGACTGAATATTATGAAGATACAAATACTTTCGTAAGTATGGATAATGGTCGTGGTATTCCATTCGACAATATCGAACGTATCTTTACTAAACCTAATACATCTTCTAACTTCGACAAAGAAAAAGGAACAGGTGAATTCTCATCTGGACGACATGGTGTTGGTGCTAAAGTTACCAATGCTTTATCTAGTCGCTTTATCGTAGATAGTTACTTATGTAAAGAAGTATCTCCTAGCGGTAAAGCAGAACATCGTCATATGGAATTCGTTGATGGGTTCGCTTGGGATAAAGGCGAAGTTAGTCAACATAATAAAGAAAATCGTCAAGGTTCTAGAATTGAATTTGCTCCATGTTATGATATTATGGGTGAAATCAATACATCTTGTGATGATGTATTCAACCTTATTAGTACTCTAGTACCATTGATGAAAATCGGTGCTATTGTAAACTTCAAAGGTGTAACTAAACGTGGTCAAGTAATTGAACGTCGTTTGGTAAACGAAAAAGGTATACTTACATTCTTAGACGGAATGGCTAAGAAACGTATATGTGATCCTATCTATATCGCTGGTATGAATCCAGAAAAAACAATGCGTGCAGAAATTGCATTTACTTGGGGTGCTGATGATATTGACAGTTCTGAAGAAGTAATCTCCTTCGGTAATATGTGTCCTACTATCAGCCAATCTATTCACGTATCTGCATTAGTTGATGCGGTAGCAACTTACTTCCGTAATTATTTGAATAAATTTGTATTCAATAATTCTAGTAAGATTTCTATCACTAATAACGATATCAAATCTGGTTTCAAAGGTGTAATCTCTGCATTCCACATTGAACCGATGTTCTCTGGTCAAGCTAAAGAAATTCTTTCTAATGCTGACTTAGATCCATTTATCAAAGAACTAGTTAAACTAGCATTAGATGAATGGTGTAAAAAGAACTCTGATGCAGTCTCTAGAATTTCCAAGCATGCTAAAGCTGCCGCTACCTTACGTTTGAACGTCAACAAAGAGAAGATTGAGACTTTAAAGAAATCTCAAGTATCTGTATTCACAGGTCTTCCTTCCAAGTATGGTAAACCAACTGGTAAGAAAAATCTTGAATTTATATTGGTCGAAGGGGATTCAGCATTGAATCCATGTCGTACAGCAATTGATCATAGCTGTCAAGGCATCTTCCCTCTTCGTGGTAAAGTAAAGAATGCTATGACTTATAGTCGTAAAGAATTCTTTGAAAACGAAGAAAATAAAGCAATCTATACTATCTTAGGTTGTGGTGCTGGTAAAGCTTGTGATCCAGATAAATGTAAATTTGATAAGATTATATTCTTAGCCGATGCCGATACTGATGGTCTCCATATCCGTTCTTTATTGATGAAAATGTTCTTGGTATATTATCGTCCATTGGTAGAGCAAGGTCGTGTATATGCTGCAGTTCCACCATTGTATGGTATCAAGAAAAAGAACAAGCGTATGGTAACTAAAGATGATTACCTTAACAACATGCAATACTTTACAGATAAAGGAGATTATATCGAATATATCTATAAACAATTTGCAAAGAATAATGTAATCACACAATGGGATGGTAGCCCATTCCATGGTAAAGAAATTGAACGCTTATTGAATAAGCATTTCAATTATCTTCAAAATATGGATATCTTGTGTCAAGACTATGCAACGGATCCTGAGTTAATGGAAACGTTGTATAAACTTATTACAAGAAAGACTCCATTAAATGGTATTAAGAAAGCTATCAACAAAGAATATCCATACCTTTCTGTAAGAGAAGAGAATGGTTGTCTTGTGGTAGATGGCTTAGCTAAAGATAAAGTTCAAACCCTTATCTTTACTCCTAATATGCTTAAAGATTGTGATCGTTTAATTGGTGATAGTATCAATGAAAACTATAAAGACGATGGATATCAAATCAACGGTAACCGTGTAAGTCTTTATTCTTTAATGAAGACATTAGATGAATCCAAACCAGATACAATCCAACGCTATAAAGGTTTAGGTGAAATGAATCCAGTAGAATTAATGATTTCTACAATCCATCCAGCATATAACCGTACACTAATTCAGTTCACCGCTGAAGATATGCAACGAGAAATCAATGAAATTCGTCGATTAGATTCCGATAAACGTAATCTATTAGATGACGTTGACGTTGCAGGTTATGATATTTAATTAAACAGATATTGAGGTGGTACCGAATATTCGGTACCACACTTAATTTCGCAAAAGGAGGAATTTATTATGGGATTAGATGCGTATATCGAAGTAAGAGCTTATGATAAGAAAACTCATATGAAGATGCTCGAGATGACTATTTCGGATTTTAGAAAGTATAGACATCTTCAAGCATTTATGGAAGACTTATACTACAACAAATACAACGGTAATGAATTATTCAATACCGTTCCATTAGAATTAGATATGGCTGATATTCGAGACTTAGAAGAATCTTGTAGAAATAATATGGAAGAATATTCTGATGCTTCTGGATTCTTCTGGGGTGAAAGGGACTTTGATGGGGAATTTGGTGAGAAAGAGAAAATTCTTAATACTATTAGGTGGTGTAAGATATTCTTAGAAGCCAATGAAGATCCTGATGAGGAACTAGAATATGTGATTGAATATAATTGCTGGTGGTAATTAAACTTATCATCTTATGATGAGATAGATGTTCTTTATTTTAAAATACTACTGTCAGAGGTTTATGAGAATATATGAGCTCAAATAATCTTTAGTAATTATTATTAAATAAAGATAAGTTTCATATTAGTTCGATATCGGAGAGTCTGAGAAGACTCTCCTTATCAACTTTTTATTTTTTATCTATTTTTATACAATTTAGTAACCATATACGTTCCATGGGCGATTAAGAAAGCTCTGGAAACCACATATTTGCTTAAGTTATAATACCGTATATTTTTATTATAAAGGAACAGGAGTGATTGTAAAATGACAGTAAAACAATTTAGTACTATGTCGGAAGTAGGAGACCATCTACAAAAGGTATCTGAATTACTTACGTCTTATTTTACTAATGATGAAGTAAAAGGTAAAGAAGTTATTATTCTTCACCATACAGATATGGATGGTATTTCCGCTAGAGAGATACTTAGATCTTTCCTTAATCAGTATACTGAATATAAGGATATCAAGACAATAGCATATAATTATGAAAAAGATTATGATTTTGCATCGTTTAATCCAGATGGATTAGATGTAATCTCGGTAGACCTTTCCTTAAAGGTACATGATATTGAATTAATATCTCAGGTTAGTCATAGATTTATTATGACAGACCATCACGCCACATCCATTAGGCAGTTTGGTAGTACCAGCGACCGATTATTACGTATAGTCAAACCTAATGAAGAAAGTTCTGATGATGAGTTTAAAACTCTTGTATTATTAGATACTAATAGATGTGGTGCTAAAATCGTTTATGATGTGCTTAAGAAAACAAACTGTCCAGATAACGATGATATTGCAATAAAATTGCTAAGCCATTTTGGAAAGACTTTTGATCATATCAATCCAAATACTGTAAACTTAATTGATCAATATGACAGATGGGTATATACTGATAACGACCCTGTCTACTTGAATGAATATTTTTATGCTAGTAATAGAGTAAGAATGCCAGATAATAGATTTTATTTCTTAGGTATTCTTACAGAGCGAGACATTAGTGAATTCTTGGAGATTGGTAGGGATATCTTCAACGCTAAGAGAATAATTAGCGACATTCAAGCAGATAATTTCACAGAACCAACTAATATTACTATTGGTGATAAAACTTATACAGTTTGTCGTGGATATGGTTTCACTAACTCTTTGGGTTTCGGTGATAAAATGAAAGAATATGATATCTGTGAAACGATTAGATATTATGATCAAAAGACTGGACGATATACAGTTTCTCTTTATACGTCAAACCCCGATATAGATGTAAGCAGAATTGCAGAACTATTTGGTGGTGGAGGACATCCTGGTACCGCTGGGTTCTGCTCAACAGAATATATCTAGACAAAAGAGGTTTTATTAATGATTAAACATATTGAAAAACGTGACGGGAGTATTGTTGAATTTGACCGTACTAAAATTTTAAATGCAATTCTTAATGCTATGAATTCTGTGGGTGCTGTAGACGAAGAAGCAGCCAACAATACAACCACAGCTGTAGTTCGTAATTTGAATAAATTAGATTCCGATACAGCTGCTGTAGAAGATGTACAAGATTTAGTTGAAGTTCAATTAATGAAAAAATATCCAGACGTTGCTCGTGAATATATCACATATCGTAAACGTCGTAATGATATTCGTACAGCTAAAACAGAAACAATGAAAGAAGTTATGAGTATTCTTAAATGCGAAGACGTTAAAAACTCTAATGCTAACGTTGATGAATACTCCTTTGGTGGTCGTAAGAAAGAAGCATCTGATGTAATCCAAAAAGAAATTGCATTGAATTCTCTTATCGACCCAGATATTGCTGAAGCTCACCGCAAAGGTATTCTTTATATCCATGACTTATCTGAATATGCAGTAGGTCTTCATAACTGCTTGAATGCAGATATTGCTTATTGCTTAGCTCATGGTTTCGAAGCTCGTAATGGTGGTGTTCGTCCAGCTAACTCCTTTGCAACAGCATGTCAATTAATTGCAGTTATCTTCCAAATCCAATCCCAATGTCAATTCGGTGGTATCGCTACTAGTAAGATTGACTTTGACTTAGCTCCATATGTACGTATTTCTTTCTTGAAACACTACAAACGTGGTTTACGTTACTTTGGTACTGGTGTTGGTAATGATTATGATACATTTGTATCTAAATATGGTAAAGATGTAGTCGATACAGCTTCTATCGATGCTGATTGGAATATCTTCAAAGACTTCTGCACTCCAGCATACATTTATGCTTTAGAAGAACTTGAACGTGAAGGTAAACAAGGTGCTCAAGCACTTTATCATAACTTAAATACTTTAGAATCTCGTGCTGGTTCTCAAGTACCATTCACTTCCATTAACTTTGGTTTAGATACTTCTTGGGAAGGTCGTAAAGCTACAACTTGGATGATGAATGCATCTCTTGATGGTATTGGTATTAATCATACTACTTCCATCTTCCCTATTTCTATCTTTGTATATAAGAAAGATGTAAATGACCGTCCTGGTACACCTAACTATGATTTGAAGAAACTTGCTATCAAATCTTTGACTAAACGTATTTACCCTAACTTTGTAAATGCTCAATGGCAATCCAATGTTCCAGACGTTCACCCAATTCGTGTTGTGAATAAAGCAGTATTCCATCCAATCGAATCTGAAGTAACTTTACGTATTGATCATCATGCGGGTGAAACTAAAGTATTTGATCCATTGAACTTCAAGAAAACTTTAGTAAGTGATTATGTAAAACTTTCTTTGAAAGAATTAGTAGAATCTATTCCTGAAGAATATGTATCTGCTCCAGATGAAGATGGTATTCAAGTAATTGATCTTCGTTTTACTGATAAACGTTACTTGATTAAAGACTCTACTTCTAAATTCAATAAATACAATACTGATCGTAATGATCATTATACTAAATTGAATTGGTTAGCTGTAGATACTGAAACTAATGAAGTAGCAATCACTACAGAATCTTTCAATTATGATATTGAATGTACTGAAGAAGAAGGACCTTATAAAGCTACAGTTAATCGTACAATGGAACTTCCTAAACCTAAATATGATAATGATACAGAAATGTCTACAATGGGTTGCAGAACGCTAGTTGGTTATGACTTACATGGTATGGGTTATAAGAAAACTGGTCGTGGTAACTGTACACCTGTTACTATTAACTTAGCTCGTATTGGTATTCGCCATGGTATCTGCTTAGGTGAACGTAAAGAAGCTGATATTGAAGGCTTCTTCAAAGAACTTGATGAAATCTTGGAAATGTGTGAACGTGAATTAGTTAAACGTTTTGAATATATCTGCTCTCAAGATATTCGCTCTGGTTTCTTCACTTACCATAACCATGTAGCTGCTGATACTGAAGCTGCTCTTGAAAAGGGTTCTATTTATGAAACAATGAGACACTTCTCTCAAGCTTTGGGTTACATTGGTGTGGCTAACATGTGCTATGCTATGTTTGGTAAATACCATAACCAAGATAAAGAAGTATTAAAATTTGCTGTATCTGTAGTTAAACACATTGCAGATTATGCTGAAGAATGTAAGAAACGTCATAACTTGAACTTTGCAGCATATGCTACTCCAGCAGAATCTACTTGCTTGACCTTAGCTTCCAAACTTCAAAAAGAATTTGGTAAGATTAAAGGTGTATGTGATCGTGAGTACTTAACTAACTCTCACCATGTTCCAGTATACGAAAACATCTCTGTTCGTGATAAGATTGATACAGAAGCAGAATTCTCTATCTACCCAACAGCTGGTTGTATTATGTATGCTGAAATGTCTTCTGGTGTAATTGGTAATCCTCGTGCTGTAGAAAAGATTATTGATTATGCTATGGCTGATACTCGTGTTCCATACTTCGCTATTAACTTCCCAATTGATAGCTGTGACGATTGTGGCTACTCTGGAGAAATTGATACTGATACCTGCCCAGTTTGTGGTTCTACTAATATCAATCGTTTACGTCGTGTAACTGGTTATATTACTACAGACTATCGTAAATTCAACAAAGGTAAATTCTCTGAAGTTAACGATAGAGTAAAACACATTTAAGTTATATAATATAATAATGAAGAGCCTCTAGTCATTATTGGCTAGAGGACCTTCTTTTTCTATAATTATATTTTAATAAAAAAGGGGTATTACTCATGGAAACAAAACAAACAATCAAAGTCAGTACGCTTAATCTTAAAGAAAGAAAAGAAGATTTAATCACTATTGATATCAGAGGCTTCGATATTGTATCTGAAAACGATACTACTATCGTGCTTCTTCGCTCTGAATTAACAGAGAAAAAATAATTTAATTAGAGGAGGTTTATCCTCCTCTAAAATCTTTTATTTTTAACTAGCTATAATCTATAGCTAAAGAAAAATATAGAAAGGCAATAACATGGGATACATTAAACACCCAGAATTAACTACTAATGTAGCAGCAATTAACCCAGAATCTATAGTAGACGGACCTGGTGTTAGATTGACTCTATATCTATCTGGCTGTAAGCATAACTGCTATAACTGCCACAACAAAGAAGAACAAGATTTCAACTTTGGAACTAAATACACTCTACAAGAATTATTCGATGAAGTAACAAACTTAATCGATAATAATCCTATCGTAGAAGGTATCACTCTAAGTGGTGGAGATCCATTATATCAAGCAGAAATTGTACAAGAATTAACTTATGCTCTTAAGAAGTATTATGGTACTGCTTTTAGCATTTGGTTATATACTGGATTCAACTTAGAAACAGATTTTGAAGACAAAGAAAGTCTCTATAATACTATCAAGGATATCGATGTAATTGTAGATGGTTTATATATGGAAGAACTAAAAGATTATTCTCAAGCTTTTAGAGGCTCTACAAACCAACGCTTTATAGATGTACACACACTTATTAAAGAAGGGCAAATTGTAGAAGTAAATTGTCTAAATTGATACGTTTGTGTACATTTAAGTAGGTAAATTACAACGAAAAGGAGCGATATTATGAAATTTGAAAAAGTTTCTTTAGAGACATTCATACAAGAAGTAAAAAATTCTTTCTTACCTCATTATAGAGATTGCACTGATGAAGAATTAGAAACTATTTATAATAGAATCCAACTCCCTAAAAGATCTACATCTGGTTCGGCTGGATATGATTTTATAAATCCATTTGATAAAATTGCACTCAATACAACCAATGTAGAAGTTCCTACAGGTATTAAAGTAAAACTAGATCCAGATAAAATCTTGATGTTGGTACCACGCTCTTCATCTGCAAGAAATGGATACATGTTCTCTAATACTTTAGGTATCGTGGATAGTGATTACTATAACAATCCTACTAATGAAGGTTGTATTAGAGTATCATTAAAAGCTATGGGCACTAGTCATCCTGAATTTGAATCTGGTGATAAGATTGCCCAAGGTATTATTTTACAATACTTCGTAACTGAAGATGATAATGCTACTGGTAAACGTACTGGTGGTCATGGTTCTACTGGTAAATAAAGGATAGGAAACAATGGCTGAAAAAATTATCCAAGCTAATATCTTGGAACAATCTAAACGTGACTTGACTACTTATGCAATTTATGTAGCACGTCGACGTGCATTACCAAATCCTTTCGATGGATTAAAACCAGTTCATCGGAAGATTCTTTATTCTCTATTCCACGACTTCAATAAACAAACTCGTCGTAGAGAAACAATTAAAACTCAAGCTGTTGTAGGTAATGTATTACAGAAGTATCATCCACATGGTGATAGTTCTGTAAATGCTTCTATTAAACCTATGACAAACTGGTTTGAATCCTATATCCCAACTATCGACCATCAAGGTTCATTCGGTAACATGTCTGGCGATGGTGCAGCAGCTCCTCGTTATACTGAAGTAATGATTTCTGATTATGGTCTTGAATGTGTAGTTGGTGATCTTGCTCAATCTCCAAATTCTACAGATTGGCAAGAAACTTATAATGGTTCTGAAAAAGAACCAATCTATTTCCCAGCAGTTGTGCCAAACTTGTTGGTAAATGGTGCATTCGGTATTGCTGTAGGTTTAAGAACTTCTGTACCTAAGCATAACTTATCTGAAGTAGTTGCAGCTACAATCAACCTAATCAACAATCCTAATTCTGATGTAGTATTAGTTCCAGATGATTGTTGTGGTTGTGATATTGTAGAAGCTGATTTCAAAAAGATTTCCGAAACTGGTAAAGGTACTTTCAAAGTACGTGCCCAAACAGAGATTTGTGAATTCAATAAGAAACCAGCTATCAAGATTACTTCTTTACCACCAATGGTATACTTATCTAATATCCAAGCTAAAATTGAGAAATTGGTAGAAGGTAATGTATTACCACAAATTGAAGAAGTACTTGATGATTCCCAAGTAGATGAAAAGAATGTAGCATTCGATAAGTTCACAGCATATATTATGCTTAAGAAAGGCTGTGACCCTAATTACGTTAGAGACTGTTTATATTCTTTAACTGATTTGGAAAAGACTATCTCCGTAAATATGGAAGTAGTTTATAACGAAGCTCCAGCTTTATTGAACTATAAACAATATTTGGAAATCTTCATTAACTTCCGTCGTGAACGTAAGTATCGTGCTTATTCTAATATCTTAGCTGAAGCTAAAACTAAGTATCATCGAATGGAAGCATTCGTTAACTTATTAGAAACAGGTAAGATTGATGCGGTAATCACTAAGATTCGTTCTAAGAATCTTAAAGAAGCAGAACTTCAAGAATTCTTGATGAAAGATATCAAGATGAAGAACCCATTGACTCCATTGCAATGTAGTTATATCTTAGCAGCACAACTTAAAGCTCTTTCTAAAGAACGTTTGAGTTATTATAAAGAACAAATGGCTGACGCAGCTAAACTAATTGATCAATGCTTCTATACAATTACTCACCCAGAAGAAATTGACCGTATCATTATCGAAGAACTTAAAGCTGCTGATAAGAAATTCGGTGGTCCTCGTCGTAGTAAGATTATTTCTGCTTCTGAGGCAGCTGGTATTCCAGAAGGTACTTTCAAAATTGTACTTACAGAAAAAGGTATCATTAAGAAATGCGACCAATCTGAAAATATTCGTGAATTGAAAGATGACCATATTAAATTGAACTTAGTTGTCGACAATAAAGACAACTTACTTCTATTTAGTCGTCTTGGTAAAGTATTTAAAGTGCCTGTTAATAAAGTTCCATTCGGTAAAGGTGCTTCTGGTGGTGTAGATCTTCGTGTTCTTATGAAGAAATATACTGGTGAAGGTATTTGTACTATTATTCCAGAATCTATAGTGGAACAAATTATCGAAAATGGTAAGAAAACTAAAGAACGTGTTCTTGTCTATGTATTGACAAAGAATGGTATATTTAAATCTATGGATATCTCCGAATTATTAGGAGTTCCAGTAAGTGGTTTGATCTATACTAAATTGGCTGAGAATGATATGGTAGCTGATATCATATTCATGGGTCAATATAATGAAATGATCATTTACTCCAATAATAAAATCCTTAGAGTTCCTGGAACAGAAGCTCCTATGCTTACTCGTTCTGCTAAGGGTGTTATTGCAATGAAATCTAAGACTAAAGTCGATGGATTTATCTGTTTAACTCCTAATTCTACAGACGTTGTAATTATTACAGCATCTGGTAGAGTAAATCGTATTCCATTAGCTATTGTACCATTATCTAGACGTGGTATGGCAGGTATGACTGGTATTAAATTGAATAAAACAGATTCTATCGTTTCTATTCATGTATGTAATGCTCACGATACTCTTAACGTAGTATCAATGAAGGAGAAATACCAAATTCCTGTAGCTAGTATTCCAGAAGGTTCTAGTGTTAGCACTGGTGCTAAACTTATTGACGCTTCTGGCATCATTCATACATCTATTTCTCGATAAAGGTAATAAATCCCATAACCTAATATTAGGTTATGGGGTTATCTTTACTGGAGGTTAAAATGTCACATATGGTTGCACTATTATTGATTATTATAGCCATATCAATCCTAGGATTGATGGTTATTAATATTCTTTGGATTAGTGGTAGATATATTGATACTTTCGGTATGGCTTATCCAGCTAAACTAGATATATACAGAAAATTCAAAAACATCATAGCAGAAAGAACACCAGAAAAGGTTAATGAAATGCTATTCTTATATGGAACAAATGAATTCCAATACCCAAGCGGTACTGCATTTAGTATTAGTATGCCAAATAAGATAGATTTGAAACCGATGAAAGGTGTTCTTGTTAAAGTTGAAAGCCTTACAGACCTAATTACTTGTAAACCATTATGGGTAAGACTTCTCAACAAGAAAAAAGCTAATACTTTTATAGAATTATATAACGGTGCTGCCGAAGGTAAAGCTATTCTTGCTTACACTAGAATAAATGCTGACGATGGTACCCCATTTTCAACGTTTTCGATATTCTTATACTCTAACTCGGATTTTGAAAGTCTTAAAATAGACAGAAACGATCCAAATTCATTATTTGCTTGTGCATATGTAGCAGATTTCTCTATAGTATATCAACGTTATCTTACTTTAGGCGAATCTAAGTTTATGCATGAATATATGATGGAAAAAGAAAATAAAGAAGCTTAGTCTTCTTTATTTTTTATTTAATTTTGATTAAAGGAGGTATTTTATTAATGAGTATCACAACTGGAGATCTTATTAAGTTTGTAAATAAAAATAAACGTAATCTTAATAAAGATTTTACCGTACGTATCCAACATTCTCACGAAGGTTGCCAACCTACAGTAGTTAGTAAATTTGCCGAAGTATCTACAGACGATTTGACCCCTATGAGCAATACTGTAGTCGAAAAAGCTATTCAATATACTAAGTTCCTAAAGGGTTTTGATCCTGAAACTGTAGTATTGAATAAATGTAATACTTGTGGCAAAATTTACATTGCTGACTCTGTAGAAGTAGATGAAAAAACTGGTGAATTAGTTATCAGTGGTAAAGAAACTAAAGAAGACTAAGATATGAAGAATAATACTAGCGTAATCAAGAAACTCGTATATCCTGTAGTTCAAGAAGCTATGGATAAACGAGGTAAACGTGAATTTGCTAAGATATTCAAAGAGTTTATTGATGCTAGAGCTGAGTTTGTATTCTCTACTTTACCATTAAAGAGAATTCCATATACAAAAGCAGACTCTGACAAACTATTTGCTGGTATCGGTGTAGATATTAATCTAATAAAAAATGCTATTGCTAATACTTACTATGGTGACGATAAACGATATAACTTTGTAGCACCTCAAGATCCTACAACAGTACTTTGTCTTTGTATTGTAAAATACTTCATGGATAAACATGATACAAAGATGCTTGAATTGGCATCCGTATACATGGGTTTCACTGGTAAATTCTATCCATCATTACATTTCCGCTCTTTCCCTATCGAACCAGTTGATTATGTAATGGAATGGGTAGTAAATAATGCGATGTCTCAAAAGTTCGATATTGTAAACAAAGGTAATATCTTTGGTGCTATTCGCTCTAAATGTCAAGTATGGTATAGTACATATAAGACAAAGTTCAGAGACTTCGATGACGATGATGTAGTATACATAATCTTACAGTTACGGAACCGTTTGGGAGACTTTATTAAAAATATCGCTAAAGAATACTATAAAGCGTATGAAAATAAAGACTATATGGTATATAATTCCGATAATGAAGATTCAGAAAACCCATCTGAATATAGAATTGCTAAATCAGACTCTTTCTTAGCTGAAAAGAATATCGATAAAACAATGGCATTTCTAACTGCTGGTGGTATATCTTATAGAAACTGTAAACTAGCTTCTAATACCGCAGTTAAAACAGATGAACTTAAATCTATCATTGAGTCAATTACCAATACACCAAATGCTACTCGTAAGATTCGTGAAGTTATATCTATTATGATATATACTTACTTCGAACAATCTAAAGATAAAGATGTTTTGAATATGGACTTCATAGTATTTACTACAAATCCAAAACCAAACTCTAAAGATCCTCATATTGCAAGAATGAAACAAATTATAGAAGACTGGTTAGAAACAGGTTCTATTGCATACCGTAGACGTAAACAACGTTTAGCTACTAAGAACTTATATTTCAAATCAATCTTGATGTATTTTGCAATGAGTATTTACGAAGCAAATAAACGATAAAAAGGTCCACTACCCAATATTGGGTAGTGGTATACTTTTCGCTTATTTATCTAAGTAGTAGTCAACACCACGAACTTGGTTGTTTGTAGTATCGAGACGCTGTCTATCGAAACTTTTCTTGATATCGGATTTAGCACGTTGTACTATATAATTATCGTCATCATCTTCAAGGAATTTTTCAATAGTCTTTTCAATAGATTTGATATCATCTTGGATTTTCTTCTTATCAGAAGGTTTAAGAGTTTTATTGTGCTTCAATTCATATTCAAGATATGTAATCACATCAGCAGCACGTTCACCAAAGTCTGGATGTGTTTTAGTTTCAGCTAATGTATTCAAGAATATTTTCAATTCAAATAAAGCTTTATCGAAGAAGTTCAAATCATCAATACGTTTGGTAGTTTTACCGCCATCGATTTCATTTACTCTGTCTTCTATAATTTTAAGAACTTGTGGTACGAAAGAACCATAACCAAACATAGAAGCAAATTGGTCAGCAAATGTTTCTTTTTTCCAGATACGATCTTTTAAACCAACATAAACTTTACCGAATAAATTATAAAGCATATTGCTTGTTAATAACAAACGTTTTCTTTCTGCTCCAAGTAAATTAAAACGAGAAAGAGCTTGATAAATATTTTCTACAGTTTGTTCACGGTTTAATAGCATACGGAATTGTTTTTCAAACGTATGACCAATCTCATGTAATATTGCAGCCATTGCTACTTTAGCATCTTTACATTTACGAAGGAAGTTTGTATTCAAATAAATCTTAACCCAAGGTTTAAATTTATCATTGAATTTGAACTCACCTTTATTCATATCTATTTTAACTACTTTACGAATACTAGCTAAATTATCTTGTGGGTAGAATCCATTACGAGTCCACCATTGAATAGAAGCAGGACCACAGTTAGAGCTTAAAACAACATCAGATTCTTCATAGAAACCAAATTGATCACATAGGGAGTCGCAGAGAATTTCTAGTTTCTTTCTGAAATAACCCATATTCTTATCGTCAATAGTTTCTTTAAGCAGTTTATCTATGATTTCTTGTAATGCTTTTTCTGCCATAAAGATATTTTTAGGTACTTTAGCAAAATAGGCTTCAAGGAAATATTCTTGTTCAAAATCTTTATATTCCATTATATTGAAAATCCTCCTTTTCTTTTTTTGAACGAATTTATCATTACTTAACTGTTTTAAGCGGAAGAATACCCCATAGCTAATATTAGCTATGGGATAATCCGGAAGGTTAGAATTAAAGATAGAAATCATCGCATTAACAGGGATTAGCTATATTGATCTCTACTAATATGTTTCCTCTAGTGTAAAAACCGATCTACGGTTAACATTTGTATAATCCTACCCTACCTAAATTAATCATAAGGAGGTACCTATAGTAAATGGCTATAACTAAGAAACAACGTCATGATGTAGAGATGTTGATTTATAAAGTTATGGATACTTTAGATCCAACAGAACAAAACTCTGCTTGGTATAAAGAGAAATTCCGTAATATGAACGATGATCAATTCTATAAATTCTTTCAACAAGAATTCCCTATTAAATTCCAGATGAAAGTATTTGAAATTGAACCTAACTTAGAACAGATGTATGCTGTAATGGATAATATTCTTCATGTACCAGTAATGGAAAATGTACAATTACCATTCTTATATAGAAATAAAGATGGTAAACCTGTTACTACTAACTATAAAGCAACTGTAGTTTATGTACCAATGAAGAAAATGAAACAGTTCTTGGCTAAGAAGAACTCCATGTCTATTAATATCGATGAACGTAATATGAAAACAGGACGTTTATTAGGTGCAGATAAAAACGGTAATACATCTGACCGTGAATTTGAATGTATGGCTGTAATGGGTTTAGAGAAAACTATGAAAGAATTCTCTACTTATAGAGCCGATACTGTAAATGCTAAAAATGAATTCTACAATACAATAGCGACTAAAGGTATGGTATCATTAGAAGATGTCGATGTATCTGTAGACGATTCTATCTCCCGTAATACGTTAAATGCATATCTTATTGGTGCTGGTATTAACACAAACCTTATTAATATCGGTAATTACTTACCTAATACTGTAAAAGGTAAAGAAGCTGTTAAAATCAAGCGACAATAATACTGAATTTAACTGTATATTATATAAAAGATAAGTCTATTGAAAATTTAAATGAAGAAAAGGAGGTGTAGACTTATGTCCGACAACAAAAATCAAGTAGGAGTTATCCAAGAAGTGGGTGACTTTGGTCTAATTGGTGAATTGTCTCAAGAGGACCAAAAAGCCTTTGAAGAAAAAGACAAAAAAGACAATAAGGCTAAATAATTTATTAAATTAGGTGCTCTACTATAATTGGTAGAGCACCATTTTATATCCTTTATTACAAAATATAATTCGAAAGGTGGCTGAGCTATTAAAAGCAAGATAAAGGATTGTCTAAAGGAGGAAATACGATGTATAAACTTTTAGAAAAACACAAAGGATTTATGACTAGATTTCTTTGTATTATAATAGCCGCATTATTGGTATCTAACGTTTTCATGTTAGAACGTGCCAGTGCACTTGAAATGAAAATACAAAGTGCTCAAGAAGAAATTCAACAACATGACGAATACATTGCCAAGCATGTTGATGAAATGAAAGAAGTTGCTAAAGCACAACAAAATGTAAAAAATCATATCGATGCAATGACAAAGCATGAAGATGCTATTAATGCCATTAAAGGTGGTTATGGATACGATTCAGACTTATCAAACAACAACCCATCTGCTCTATTAACAGCTGATGATATGAATAAAATCATCAATTACTGGATAGAACGGAGAGGGGTATCTAAAGAGTTTGCTGGTAAAGGACAAGCTTTTATTAATGCTTCTATTCAAACAGGAATGAACCCTATTTATATTCTAGCTCATGCAGCTGCAGAATCTGGTTGGGGTAGTTCTCATTTGGCTAAGACTCGTCACAACTATTTCGGTATTAATGCAGTAGACCATAATCCTGATAGAGCTTCTACTATGGGTGGAAGTTTAGAAGAAGGTATTACTGCTGGTGCTGATTGGATTAAGCGTCATTTCTATAACAATGGTTATACTTCGCTTAGATCTATGAAACATGGTAATTATGCTACTGACCCTAAATGGGCTGGTAATATTTTACATATAATGAATGAAAGCGTTGCAGTATTGTAATAAGAAAGGAATTTGAAATGTTATTAAATGCAAAAGTAATTGGCATTGGTGCAGCTGGTAATAAAGCTGCCATTGCATTGTTTAAAAAGTATCCTGAAATTGCTAAGGATATGGTTTTAATTAATTCAACTTTGAAAGACATTCCAGAAGAATATCATGATCGTGCTATCGAATTAGATGGCGAATATCGTGGTTGTGCTAAAGAACGTACAATCGCTAATCAAATGATGGTTGATACTCTTAAAAGTGGTCATTTCGAATATGAAAAAGATCCTAAAGATTGTATGACAATCATTGTTACTTCTTCTGAAGGTGGTACAGGTTCTGGTGCATCTGTACTTCTAGCAAACTACTTACGTAAAGTACATGGCACCCATATTCACTTCTTCGTATTCACTGGTTTTGAAGACGACGTTCGTGGATTGAAAAATACAGTAGATTTATTTAAAGAATTAGATGATAGCTTCACTGTAGAAGCTTTATCTAATAAATCTTTCTTAGAAGCTGCTGGTAATAATCGTTTACGTGCAGAGCAATTAGCTAATGAAAAATTCGCTGATAATGTAAATATTTTATTAGGCGGTACTATCAATAAATCTTCTCAAAATATCGATGAATCTGATTTGTTGAAAACTGTACGTACACCTGGTTTTATGTATATTGACCGTGTCAATATGACTAAGATCAAAAACTCTGATGATTTCAACCGTCGTATTACTGAAGTAATTGATGATATGAAATCTTTAGAAACTCAACCATCTGCAAAACGTATCGCTACAGTTCTTGATGTAAAAGAACGTGCATTGGAATTCATTGACTTTGGTTATGAAGTTATTAAGAAACGTTTTGGTATGCCTTTTGAAGCATTCTCTCATGTACAAGATTTACACGAACCTGAATACTTAGATATCATTGTGTCTGGTTTGAAAATGCCTATCAATGAAATCGAAAAGACATATGAAGATTTTAAAGAACGTTCTAAGTTTGTAGATACTACAGCTGATGACTTCTTCAACAAAGAATATGCTACTAATGCAGAAATCTTTGATACACTACAAGCAGATGCAACACCGGCAGATGTAGATGCTGCCAAAGATGACTTCTTTAAATCTCTTGGTAAAGATAAAAAAGAAGAATCTAAGAAAATTAAAGTTGTACAAGACTTTTAGAGTCAATTAAAGGAAGAATATTTCCCATACCCAATATTGGGTATGGGAAGTTCTTTCGTAAAATCTATAAGGAGTAAGATAATATGATATACAGCAGATTCCATGTCAAAGCAGATGACAGAAAACCAAAAGAAGTATTCTTTACTAATACTTATACTGATGGAACTGAAAAAGACGTATTATTACAGTTCTTGAATAAATTCGAGGATAATGATGAAATAGATACTAAAGATATTTCTAAATTATTAGCACTAGCAGAGCCTAATATTAAGTATAAGATTAAGAGTGGTGGGTTACATCCATATTTTATTCTCCACATTGGACCTAATGGTAGAGTAAATAGAAGAATTAATAGAGCTAGAGTATTTCAATTGAAAGAAATAATCAAAGACGATGGTAAGGCTAAGAGTTGTAGAAAAGAATTAATAGACTTCTTAGATGACAGAGTAGATCCAGAAAGTTCTAATTATGAAAAACCAATCAATTTAAATGACGTTTGTAGTTGGGATACTTTTCCTTTCGATGATGAATTTAAATATAATAAGATTAAAGACTTATTTAGTAAAGGTTTATGTCGAGGACTAGTAAGACTACAAGGTGTCGATATGGTTAACAATTTACTACGTGCCCATAGGCTTCCATTCAAATTGGAGCATATTGGAACTGGTAATAAGTTGTTATATAAGGTTCATGAAGTACGTACCAAACCAATGGTTATTAAGATTTACAGATAGGGGAGTTTACTATGAGTAAAGAAGATATTTTAAGAAAAAATCTAGAAACGATTACATCTAAAATCAATGAGCATAAAGCTATAATCGATGGTCTTAAAGAAGATAAGGAAAAGATTAAAGAAGAGCTTTTTAAAATTGTTGAATCTCAATCTACTCTTATCGATTATAATGATATCGAAAATATAGATCCTCTTGAATATCTATTAAATATCGCTAAAGATGATGATGAAATTGAGTTAAAAGATATAGCTCAAATTCTTGGTATGTCTTTAAGTTCATTTAGAAATAAGATGGATAAAACTCAAATCAGTAAATATGAAAGATTTGATAAGCATAGTACTAAGTTAATTAGAACTTCCATTAAATACGTTAAGGAATTCATTGGTGGTGGAAAGAGTAATGAAAAGATGGTTGAATGTATCAAATATATTCTAAAATATCATCATGACAATTACAAACCTATAGCTGTAGATGTGCCTATAAAGGAATTAGATATTCCACTAGATGAATATACTGCATTCAAAAAGCTAACTATTACTGATTTGGCAACACGTGGTCTTGGTCGTGGTTTATTTATTAAACCACAACTCAATAGCGTTCAACGGTTATTGTTTGCTTATAATATTGGATACAGATTACAATGGTTAAGATCCAGATTCTCAGGAACTTTATATACCGTAGAAAAAGAACCAATTAGATTTGCATTCAGAATTTATCATAAGGAGAAATAATAATGGTTGAAATTAATTCAGTAGATGATTTAAGAAAAGAACTAGATTCTATCGATAAGAAAATCACAGAAACTCAATTCAAAGTATCTAATTTAATGAGATATCGAAATGATATAGCTAATAGAATCAAACGAATAATGTCTGAGTCTATTACGACTATTGATATTTCTGAATTTGATGATGAAGATCCAGTATTAGAAGCAATGAATACTCTAAAAGATACTGATGAAATAAGAGTAGAAGATGTTGCTTATATGCTTGGTATTACTAAAGGAGTATTGATAGCTAAGATTGATCCTAAGCAAATTAATAAAATTAGATTAGTTGAAAAACGTCATAGTCATACTACTCTTTTACTAAACGTAAAGTATATTAAGGAACTATTAGCTACTTATAACAAAGCTGATAAAAAGAAACGTAAATTTGTAGAAGATTTACTAGATGCTTATTATAAAGAATCTATACAAATAGATATAAAGGCAACAGTTGGTGAATTAAACTACGTTCCTTATGAAGAACCAGAGTATAAAAATAATACTATAAAGCATTTAATCGTTGAAGGTTATAATCGTGGTTTCATTAAGTTTGCACACTTCAGTACTTTGATGAAGATGTTAGATTCTTATAATTCCCAATACGTTATAGACTATGCTTCACATACAGTTATGAAACGTAATAATAAGCGTATTATTAAGGTATTTTCTAAATAGAAATAAGGAGAGCTGATTATTCAGCTCTCCATTTTTA
>ENA-OWLE01000041-OWLE01000041.1-metagenome-genome-assembly--contig:-NODE-41-length-21640-cov-12.392726_pt1 | contig 21640 bp, 17 predicted proteins | sample MGYA00245345_ERZ651094 | MGnify/ENA primary metagenome ERZ651094 (study PRJEB26857, sample SAMEA4031770) | metagenome | biome: human; feature: oral; material: saliva | place: Philippines | collected 2014... | reverse complement strand
TGCTCCGCAGGCGGCACTCAGAAGCCCGTGGCGGCGCTGTGCACGTGTTCGAGCAGGGCGGGGCGCCACTCGCCTACAACTCGGCGAGAAACTACCTCCAGCGGGCACTGGCGGGCTCTGAGCTGGAGTGGGTGACCTGGCATGTGCTCCGCAAGACGACAGCAACGTTCCTGGATGAGCGGCTCGGGTTGGCTGAGGCGTCTGCGCAGCTTGGTCACGCTTCGGAGGCGCAGACCCTGAGCGCGTATGTGGCGCGTGACCGGCAGGCGGTCTTTGCTGACGTGCTGGAGGGGCTGGCGGGGGCGTGATTTGGTCGCTATTTACTCGCCATTTTGAAACCAGTAAACCCCGAAAATGAACCAGTATTTAACCTGGCATAAAAAAGAAGAACCCCCGTATCTCCCCTAGTCGGCTAGAGGAAATACGGGGGTTCATGTAGTTTGCACACCTGTTACGTGTGCGCTCTCACATTAGAAAGCCTTGTTTACCAGCGCAGCAAGACCGGACTTCTTGTTTGCAGCGGTCTTCTTATGCAGAACACCCTTGGAAACAGCCTTGTCCAGCTTACGGTTCACAAAACGCAGAGCCTCAACAGCTGCTTCCTTGTTCTGTGCCTCAACAGCAGCCTTGACCTTGCGGGTCGCGGTCTTCAGCTCGGACTTTACAGCGTTGTTGCGCAGACGAGCCTTCTCGTTGGTGAGGATACGCTTCTTCTGAGACTTAATGTTAGCCACAATTAAACTTTCTGTTTTGTCTTATTGGTCGGTGAGGGCGACGCTGGCCGATCATCGACTGAGCGGCGTGGGGATGCCTATGGCAACCGGCCAGCAGTGCCCGATGACCATCGGACACTCAACCACACATAATACCAGATGAACAGCCTCCACGACAGACCCTCGCGGAGAGAAAAATACTGTGAAAACCGCTACACGCAGCCCCCACATCTAACGCCGGTCACCCACAGATTCCCGACATAAAGCACAGGACGTTAGCCGTTACGGCGAGTCCACGCACGTTCAATCAGGCGGAACGTATCCTCCGGCATCATCGCACCTTCACGGCGCATCGCACCCGGGCGAACACGAATCACACGGTTCAGCTTCACCTCAGAGGCGCGGCCCTGCGGATCCCACGGGCCCGAACCAATATCAAGGTAGTTCGGGTCAGCGTGCTCACGGTTATTGTGGTCCTTACTGGTCATCATCAGCGCCAGCAGGTACTCACCGTCACGACCCACCAAAAGCACCGGGCGGTCCTTACCCTGCGAGTGGTCCTCCTCGAAAGGAACCCACGTCCACACGATTTCACCCGGGTCAGCGTCGCCGTCCAGGGAGGGCGAGTACTCAAAGTTGATCATGTCGCGGTAATCACTCGGGTAATCCGAACCGTCGGACGCGCTGGTCGAGGATGCGCCGGTCGAGGCCGGTGCGGACGGTTTAGGTGCCGAGGAATTTGCCGTAGACTTTGCTGAGGAAGACTTCGGAGCGCTCGGCTTAGGCGCCGAAGAGCCGGAGGTACGAGCCTCACCCTGACGAGATTCACTCTTCTGGGAGGACTCGGAGCCGCCCTTAGACGCAGTAGCGTCGTTGAGGGCATCCTCTGCCGCCTTCTGCAGGAAGGGCAGCAGGGCAAAGAAAATTTTCTTCAGAATTTCGAGCATGGGCTCTATTATGCACTACAGGCGCGGAGGTAGAGCAATCGCCAAAACAGCCTGCTCCACCGCATACACCGCATCCTGCGACTCGCCCTTGAGCTGGGCGTCCGCATCAGCCAGAAGCTGCACAATATGCGCCAGCTGGGCGCCGGTAAAACGGCGGCCGTCACGCTGAGCCTGCTCAACCTGCCACGGTGCCATGCCCACCTCACGCGCCAGCTCGTTAGCGCTCATACGCACGTGGTGCACGCGCGCAATATTGCGGATACGCATGGCGAGCGCGCCAAGCATCGGAATCGGCTCCGTGCCGGTGGCAAGGGAGTGGCGGAGCAGACGCAGAGCCTCCGGGGCGTTACCGGAAATCGCGGCGTCACTGACACGGAACGCGGTGACCTCGGTGCGGCCGCCGTAGTAGCGGTTCACCGCCTCCTCGGTGATGTCGCCGGGTACGTCAGAGAGTAGCTGCTGGCATGCGGCGGCAAGCTCCGCAGTGTCGGAGGCGGCGGCCGTCAGCAACGCCAGGGCGCCGCCGGTAATCGGGCGCTGGGCGGCGGCGAACTCCCCCGCCAAGAACTCGCTCTTCTCGCGGTCGGTCTTGAGCGCCTTGCAGTTGATGAGCACGAACTGGGAACGCACCAGGTCGATGAGTTTCTTGCCGCGGTTGCCGCCCGAGTGGTGCAGAATGAGCATGATGTCCGGCTCGGGGGCGTTCAGGTAGGCGAGCGTATCGGTCAAAAACTCGTCGCTCATGGAGGCGAGGTTCTCAACCTCAATGATCTTTGCCGAACCGAACAGGGAGGGCGAAGCGTGCAGGGTCAGCTCCCCCGCCGTGTAGGTGGCGGCGTTAATCTGAACGCGGTCCACCTCCGGGTGGATGCTGCGGAAGAGCTCACGCAGGCGTGCCGCGGCGCGGGAGGCGAAGTACTCCTCCGGGCCGTAGAGCATGACGGCGGGTGCCGGGGTGACGGTACGCCACGCGGTGTCGAGGGCGGGGCCGCCTCGGCGGGCGTAGCCTCGGGAACCACCACGCTGGGTTGAACGCTTACGCTCGGACACGCTTATCACTCGCCTTTATCTGCAGGGTACGGGCTGAACTCGAACCCCGCTGCACACGGGGGGCTGCGCGGGTAGAGTCTCGAGTATCCATCATAGCGTTTTCTTCTCGGGTGCCTCCTAGCATTGGTCAGGGGTGGTCAGGGGTAGGTGGGTCAGGGACGGGTGGGCTGATGGGAAAGCGCGGTTGGCTGCACCACTCGCAAATACTGCCGGTGCGTGACCGCACGGTAGCGGCGATCATCCACCCACCAGAGGGCAACGCTCAACGCCAGCACGCAGAGGGCGCTACACACCACCGCCGGCACGCTCGAACCGGGCTCCCACGGGTTACCTGGCGCGTGCGCGGCAGTGTGCGCCGCCCACTCGATACCCTGCGCGGCAAGACCACCGGCACGAAGGCACACATCCGTCAGAGCGGGCAAACCCAGCAGCATGAACCCGAGCGCCACCAGCCCGGCGAGCATACTCAACGGCGCCAAAGGAGCGGCAATCAGGTTCGCCGGAACCGAGTAGAGCGGCACCTTACCGCTCATCGCCAGAATCAGCGGAGTGCACCACAGGGACGCCACGATCGGCGCGGCGAGCATTTCCGCGCAGAACACCGGCATGACGCGCATGAGCAGGCGAATCAGCGGCGGGCTCAGCAGAATCAACGCGGAAGTTGCCGTCACCGACAGGGCGAACCCCATGTCCACGGCGAGGTGCGGGGCGGCAAGCAGACATATCAGCACCGTGGTTTGAAGAGCCGCTAAGGACTGACGACCCGAACCGCGCAGCATCGCGTAGGCACCGAGCAGACCCATGGCGAGGGAACGAATCACGGAACCCTCAGAGTCCAGCAGCATGGCGTAGGCGAGCACCGCCGCGACCCCGCACAGCACCATGACGCGGTGCGGAATGGCGAGGGTGCTCAGCCGGTGCACAAGCGGCGGCAGGGCGTGGGCGTTTGGCGGGGCGGATTGTTGAGGCTGGGCAGGGCGGTGAGAACGAGCCGCGCCTCTCCCCCGGATTCTCCCCCGCAACCGCCGCTTCCAGGAACGAATCAGCAGGTACATACTGGCGAAACGGTACGGGCGAATCGCCAGCACCAGCCGGTACGCACCCAAAAATACAATGGCAATATTCGCCCCGGACACCGCCGTAATATGGCTGAGCCCGCTGAGCTTATACTCCTCCCGCGCGGTGGAACTCATCAGCGAATCATCACCGTAGGCGGTGCCCAAAACCAGCGCCGCCGACTCCGTGTCGAGGATGTCCAGGGCGCGGGTGCGTAGCTGCTCCTTGACCGTGGACAGGTACGGCTCCTCCGCAGGCCGGTTGACGGTGCTCGACCCGGTGCCGGAGGCGGGGGCAGGCATCGGGAAAAGGGTTGCGCCACTCAGCTTCGCCGTGGAGCCGTTAAACTCTACGGTGCCGAGGGCGGTCACCTTCATGCCCGGATAGATTGCCTGCGAGCGAGCGGTGCCGCTCCCCCGCTGTTTAGCTGCCAATCTCGCCTCCGCGCTTGCCTCCGAGTTTGTCTCCAGACGCTGCGCGACGCTCTTTGCCGAACCGTCACGCCGGTACACGCGCACCCGCTCATTCACCAGCGCACGCACGCTCCGCCCCTGAATTTCCTCCAGCTTAATAACCACCAGAGTAGTGCGCGGATCCACGCGGCGCACCTGCTCCACCGTGCCGTTCAGACGAAGCAAGGCACCCTGCGCCTGCTGTAGCGTGGCGCGGGATGCATCCACACCCGTAGCGCACAGAAGCACCGCCTGAACCGTCACAATACACGCCAGAAAAACCAGCTGACCCGTCGTGCGAAACAGCAGGCTGTAGGGCATCACCGCACGCGGCGGAAAGAAGAGCAGAATCGCCAGGCACCCCAGCAGGGCAATGAGCACGCACGCCAGCGGATGCACCACCCGCCACGTGCCCACGCTTAGCGCCGCCGCGGTAAAAGCCCACAGCATCAGCACCGTGAAACTCAGGCGAAAGTCCAGGTGAATGAGGCTTCCCTGGGCTCGCAGCTCCTGCTCGTCGCGGCGGGTACGCCACCGTTCAGCGCCGATGCTCCAGCGGTAGCGGGCCCGGCGATACGCCGAAGCCGCCAATCGGGTGAGGCGCACGGATCCGGGAAATAGCTCCAGCTCCCCCGCCTGGTGGCGGTTCTGTCGGCGCAAGTTCTGGTGGCGGTTCTGCTGGCGATTCAGCCTGGACATTAGACCGTCACCAGCGGACGCAGATTCTCCAGCATCGACGGACCAATGCCGGGCACCGCATCCAGCTCATCCACGCTACGGAAACCGCCGTGCGCCTCACGCCAAGCAATAATGCGCTGAGCCATCGCCGGACCAATACGCGGCAGGGTCTGCAGCTCCTCAGCGGTGGCGGTGTTAATGTTCACCGGGGTTGAGCCCTTCTGCGCGCTCCCCGAAGCGGTCAGCGTGCGTGCAGGCTGGGGCTGAGCACCGCCGTTCTGCGCTACACCATTCGCCGCGTTACTCTGACCGGCATTCGCCGTGCCACCATTGGGCTGAATCTGCGCCGGAGCGGCCGTCTCACCACGATGCGGCACATAAACCTGCACCCCGTCACTCAGCGCACCGGCAAGGTTCACGCGGTCCAGGTCAGCATCCGCGGCGGCACCGGAGGCGGCGGCAATCGCATCCACAGCACGACCCTGCGCGGGCAGCGTGTACACGCCGGGGTTGTTCACGGCACCCGCCACGTGCACCCGCACGGTAGCCTCACCGGAGGCGCCACCCTGCGCAGATTCACTCGGGTTAGCGCTCGGCTGGGCGGTAGACTGAGCGCCGGGGCTCTGCTGGGCGCCCACCGCCTGCACCGACTCGGCGGTAGCACTCGGGGAGGCAAGCTGCTCGGCACGCGGCGGCGCCGAAAACTGGGTCACACCCCACACCACGGCAACCAACGCCAACACCGCCACCAGAAGCAGCACGCGCGGCGACAAGCCCCAACGGGTACTGCGGGTGGTGCCTGGCTGATCAGCCTGCTCCCACTCCGCCCAGTCATCTACCTCGTTCCAGTCGGGCTGCTGATCCCAGTCAGCCCAGCCGTTCGACTCCGGGGCAGATGCCGCGGGCTGGCTGGTAGGTACAGGCTGGCTACCCCTGGGCTGTGCGGTGCCGGGCTGAGAAGATTCAGACTGTGAAGAGGAGTCGGGGTGGGAAGAATCAGCACCGGAGGGTTCAACCTGCCGCGCCTCAGCCTTTTCGGCGGGTACCTGCACCGGGGTTACCTCAGTCGAAATATTCAGCGGCACGGTGTCCTCGGCATCCGGCGCACCGTTCTTGCGGGCGCGCGGGCTGCGGTAAAGGCTGTTCATCAGGGAACGGGCGCTACGCTGCGCGCCGCCGGGCTGGGCCGTGTCGTTCTGCTGGGCTACGCTGTCCTGCACAGCACTATCCTGCACGGGGCTTTGTGCAACATTCTGGTCGGGGTTGGGGGTCATGCTCGTCATACCCCTACCCTAGGCTCACGCGCGCGAACGCACGAGCACACGCAAAGAACCTGTGGATAACTCCCCTCGCACAACGCGAGAGGAACCATCCACAGGCTCATTTTTGAAAAATATGCGGTTTTTGTTCAAAAATAGCGGGTTGGGGCTTGTCACAAAACCGTCACAAACACCTCAGCCACACAAGCTACCCGCACCGCTAAGACCAGAATCTAGCCTTCGCATAGTCCTTACTTATTCCTCGCGCGGCAGCTCAGTACCCGGAACACCCAGCTCCGAAGCACGCTTATCAGCCATCACCAGCAGGCGACGAATACGGCCCGCAATCGCGTCCTTCGTCATCGGCGGATCAGCCAGACGACCCAGCTCATCCAACGACGCATGCTTATGCAACACACGCAGCTCGCCGGCATAGCGCAGATGATCCGGCGCCTCATGACCCAGAATCTGCAGGGCACGCTCCACGCGGGCGCTCGCCGCAACAGCCGCCTGAGCGCTACGGCGCAGGTTCGCATCATCAAAATTCGCCAGACGGTTCGCAGTGGCACGAACCTCCTTGCGGGTGCGCGCCTCACGCCACGTGGTCAGGGTGCCGGTCGCGCCCATACGCTCCAGCAGCTGCGAAATGGTCTCGCCGTCACGCACCACCACACGGTCGGTGCCGCGCACCTCGCGCGCCTTCGCAATAATGTCCAGGCGACGAGCCGCACCCACCAGCGCAAGCGCCGCCTCCGGACCGGGGCAGGTAATCTCCAGGGAGGAGGAACGACCCGGCTCAGTCAGCGAACCGTGCGCCAAGAACGCACCGCGCATGACCGCCTCGGCATCCTGCAGGGAGCCGTTCACCACAGCCGGCGGCAGGCCACGCACCGGGCGGCCACGCAAATCCAGCAGACCGGTCTGGCGAGCCAGCGCCTCACCGCCATGATCCACACGCACAATGTAGCGGCCGCCTCGACGCAGGCCCCCACCGCTGACGCTGGTCAGCTCAGAGTCGTGACCGTAAATCTCTGCGATGGTGCGGCGCATGCGGTGGGCGGTTGCCTCGTGGTCGACTTCAGACTCCACCACGATTCGCCCCGAGACAATGTGCAGGCCTCCGGTAAAACGCAGAATCGTAGAGATTTCTGCCTTACGAGCAGAGACTTTCGTTGCCTCGTAGTTGGCGAGTTCGTCCTTGACGAGCGTGGTTAATGCCATGAAAAGGTCCTTCTAGGCGTAGTTTTTAAGTCTAAAAATCAGGAAAAGGGCGCACATAACAGCCACCTCAAGCAGCACACCTGAGCAGCAAATTCAAGCCAGTAAACCTAAGAGCTCAGCTCAAACGCTTCGTTATACGCAGCCGCAAGCTTCAGCGGGTCGTGCACATTCGGCTGGGAGCTCGAACGCAGATGCGCCCACACAACCTTCGCACCCATCGCAGAAGCCTCACGCTCCAGCTCGGAACGGTGATCAGCCTGCATGTCAGCGTCAGCAATCACCGCGTCAAGGTGAAGCTTCGGGGCGTACTGGCGCAACAAATCCAGGTGCGTTGCCGGGGTGAAGCCGACCGTCTCCTTATCGTCGGAGAGGTTCATGACCACGCAGCGGCGCGCCTCCGTGCGGATAATCGCCTCACGCTGAGCGTCCAACAGCAGATGCGGCAGAACCGACGTACGCCACGAACCCGGACCCAAAACAATCCAGTCGGATTCTTCAATAGCGGAGAGCGCCTCCGGGCAGGGACGCGCGTTTGCGGGAGACAGACCAATATCGTGAACGCGTTCCTCCTTCGAGAGGTTCACCTGGCCGACCACCTTCACACGCTCAATACCGCCACCGTTATGCTCACGCAGCACGGTGCCGTAAATGACCATCGGATCCAGCGCCATCGGCAGCACGCGGCCGCGCGCATTCAGCAGGGCACCCGCCCAGTCCAGACCGGCAACCGGGTCATCCAGCAGCTGCCAGAGAGTCGCAATCAGCAGGTTACCGAGAGCATGGTAATCCAGCGGGAATTCGCCCTCATAACCCTCGGGCGCGCTAAAACGATGCTGCATCACATCACGCCACGTGCGACCCCAACCGGTGTCATCACACAGCGCAGAAAGCGCCATACGCAAGTCCCCCGGAGGGAGAATACCCATCTCCTCACGCAAACGACCCGACGAGCCGCCATCGTCAGCAACCGTCACAACAGCCGTCAAATCAGGCGTGACGTGGCGAAGCGCAGACAGGGAACCGTACAGCCCGTGACCGCCGCCCATCGCCGTGACCTTCGGCGAACGGTGCGTGGTCTTCAACAGGCGCAGAGCCTGAGTCGGCAAAGCCGGCAGGCGCGGAATACCCTGAGTGTCATAACTGGTCGAATGAGTGGACATAGTAATACCTCACATACCCGGAAGGAACGGTATGCCAGCCCCACGGTTGCAGGGCCGGACGGCGGCTAATGAATCACGACGCGGTGGTTGGGACGCGCCGGGAAAAACCTACTCGCGGCCCTTGTCGCGGTGCTGAATATTCACGTTCAGCTCACCGAAAGCAGAGAGACGACGAGCCAGTTCCTCCGTCACAGCCACGGAACGGTGCTTACCACCGGTGCAGCCAATAGCGATGGTGGCGTAGTACTTGCCCTCACGGCGGTAGCCCTCAAGCACGGGGCGAAGAGCCGCAAGGTAGTTGCTGATGAACTCCTCGGTACCCGCGTGCTCCAGCACGTAGTCGCGCACCGGGGCATCCTGACCGGTCAGGGGGCGCAGCTCCGGAACCCAGTGCGGGTTCGGGATGAAACGCATATCAGCCATGTAGTTAGCGTCCGAAGGCGCACCGTACTTGAAGCCGAAGCTCATCACGGTCAGGTTCAGCTTCTTGTCCGCACCCTCAGCGAACATTTCACGCACGGTACGAGCCAGCTCGTGAACGTTCATGCCGGTGGTGTCAATGGTGCGGTCAGAAGCGAGGCGCAGGCCTTCGAAGAGAGTGCGTTCAGCGCGGATACCGTCGAGGACGCGGCCCTCACCCTGCAGCGGGTGCGGGCGGCGCTGAGCCTCGTAGCGGGCAATAATGGTCTCGTCCTTGGCGTCAAGGAAGAGCATGGAGAAGTCAATATCGGACTTACGCAGAGTCTCAATCGCAGCGGGAAGATCGGAGAACAGGGCGCGGGCGCGAACGTCAATGCCGAGCGCCACCTTCGGAACTCGTGCGCCGTCGCGGGTCACCAATTCAGCCAGGGAACCGAGCATCTGCGGCGGAATGTTATCGATAACGTACCAGCCCTCATCCTCCAGTACATTTGCGACAGTACTGCGACCTGCACCGGAAATACCGGTGATTACCAGAATCTGAGGACGCTCCTCACTCTGGGCGGACTGTACCGTGGCGGGCTTGCTCTGATTCTCGGGCATGGTGCTTCTTCCCCTTCGACGCGAAATACTCTCTATGCCATGATACAAGACCTTTATCTGACGGTTCAGGGGTACGGTCAGAAATTTCACCAGTATGACAGAAATAAGGGCCGCTCCCCCGACGGAACCCCGGCTGAAAGAAACCCGTATCACAAGTGCTTGCGCATAATGCTCTCTACCGGGTCTCTCTAACGGGGTTTCTTCAAGGGGGCTGCAGAAAGAGACCGGCGGCAAAATCGGAGGGTACAGAAGCGCGCAGGAGGGGACAGCAAAGCCCGAGCGATACCTCCCACAGGAGGTACCGCACGGGCTCCACACTATGAACGAAACTATACACCGATGCGTAGGTCGCCTTAAGCAGAACGCTCAGGGACAGAAAGCTCCGGCAGGAAAGCCGCCACATGCTCCAGCAGATGCACCGACAGCTCCTTCTTCGAACCGGAGAACACCGGCGCCTCATCAGTCAGAGTCGACAGCAGCGTAATCGTGTTATCGTCCGTGCCGAAACCACGATTCACACCCACGGTATTGACCGCCAAGAAATCCGTGCCCTTACGCTGCAGCTTCTCACGACCCAGCTCCAGCGGAGTCTTCTCCGCCGAACCGGTCTCCGCCGCAAAACCAACAATGAGCTTCGGACCGAGGGTGCTCTCCCCCGCCTCACGAGCCTGCTGGCGGCGCACCACCACCTCACGCAGAATATCCGGGTTACGCACCAGCTGAATCACCGGCGCATCCTCAGAATCGGCGCTCTTCTTAATCTTGAACTCGGCAAATTCGGCGGGCCTAAAATCAGCCACCGCCGCAGACATGATTAGCACATCCGCCGCCGCGCTCGCCTCAAGGGTCGCCTCACGCAGCTCCAGGGCGCTGACCACGCGGGTCAGCCGCACACCCTCCGGCACGGGAACCTCAAGGTTCGCACCAATCAGGTGCACGGTCGCGCCCAGGTCGCGTGCCGCCTCCGCGAGCGCCACGCCCTGCTTGCCGGTCGAACGGTTGCCGAGGAAGCGGACCGGGTCCAGCGCCTCACGGGTGCCGCCGGCGGTAATGACCACGAGGCGACCGGCCAGAAGGCTGGAAGCAGCCGCCGGGCACTCGCCCGCAGCCTCGGGGTTCTGAGCATCCTGGCTGGGTTCAACCTGACCGGGCTCATCCCGACCCAGCAACGCCGAGGTCAGCGTTGCCGCACGTGCCGCCGCCAGACGCTCCTGCTCAGTACCCGTGTACAGGGGATCAGTCGGCGCGTAACCGGGCGTGTACACCGGGTGCACCTGACCCTTAGGGAAGCGCGCAATCACATCCAGCGCCACCGCGAAAATATCCTCCGGCTCAGGCATGCGACCGGGGCCAGAATCCGGGCCCGTCAAACGCCCAATCGCAGGCTCAATCACGTGATAACCCCACGAACGCAGAGTCTGCACATTCGCCTGAGTCGCCGGATGCTCCCACATCTGGGTATGCATCGCCGGCGCCAAAATCACCGGGGCGTGCGTCGTCAACACCGTAGAGGACAGCAAATCATCCGCACGACCAGCCGCCAAACGAGCCAGCAAATCAGCGGTCGCCGGGGCAATCACCACGGCGTCAGCCCGCTCAGCCTGACGCACGTGGTTCACCTCCGGCACACGGTCAAACACGTCCGTTGAGACGGGGTTGCCGCTCAGTGCCTCCAGCGTGGGAACACCCACGAACTTCGTCGCGTTCGGGGTGGGCATGGCGATCACCTCGTCGCCATTCTTCGCAAAAAGACGAAGGAGCATCGCCGCCTTATACGCAGCAATGCCCCCTCCAATACCAACGATAATGCGCATGGTACGTCAAAGAATCCTTGTAGAAGCAGATTACTCAGCGGACTCGTCGAGGATAACCTCTTCGATAGCAATAACCTCTTCGCTACCTGCGGGGATGTACTCCTCCTCGATAGCGCCGGGGAACTCAGCCGCGCTGAAATCAATCACAGCGGACAGTTCCTCGGGAATCGGGTAGCCGTCCTCGTCGAACTTCACGTCCGGGCGGTGCTCCGCCACAACACGGTCAGCAATGATTTCACGCATTGCCACCGACAGGGACTTCTCGTTCGCCTCAGCGTCAACCAGCGGGCCAACGTGCGCAGCAGTATTGTCCTGCAGGTTAGCGTAGTACGCGTTAATCTGGCGTGCACGGCGGGCACCGAAAATCACCAGGCCGTACTTGGACTCCGCCTTCTCAATCAGCGCGTCAGCGCTGGGGCTCACGATGCCCTCGGGAGCGACACCGTCAACGAAGTTGTAGTCCTCGTGTTCCTTGTTTTCGTTTGCCACTAAAAACTCCAAATAGCTTGATGGAATGTACGTACCGAACGCCCCCGCACACCGTTCGCGCTATGGCGCAAACCGGGCATACTGAGGGCACGGTCAAAACTAAAGAACTATTCTACCCTCTCAACGGCTAAAACGCACGTACCAGCCCAGATAAAAAGGTGGGGCCCAGTCAAAAGGTGTCAAGCTCAGACAAAAAAGGTGGGGGCTCCGAAGAAAACTCTTCGAAACCCCCACCCTTCAACGCCTCACGACAGAACTACAGGTCGGAAGAAACTCTAGGCCCGCCGCGAACGCAAAGCATGCAGATTAGGCGGCGCCAATCAGCTCAGCAATCTCCTTCGCTGCACGCTCAACGGTGTCGTTGACGACCGTGACGTCAAATTCCTTCTCAGCAGCCAGCTCAACCTTCGCGGTTTCAAGGCGACGAGCCTGCTCCTGCTCAGTCTCGGTACCTCGACCCACCAGACGTGACACCAGCTCATCCCAGCTCGGAGGAGCCAAGAAAATCAGGCGAGCATCAGGCATGGTCTCGCGAATCTGGCGAGCACCCTGCAGATCAATCTCAAGAATCACCGGGCGGCCAGCGTCCAGAGCCTCCTGGACCTTAGCGCGCGGAGTACCGTACTTATTCTTACCGTGCACCACAGCGTACTCAAGCATCTGACCGTCAGCAATCATCTGGTCAAACTCTTCCATCGAAACGAAATAGTAGTGAGTACCGTCAACCTCACCGGGGCGAGGATCACGAGTAGTAGCGGAAACAGAGAACCACACGTTCGGGTAGTTCTCACGAATGTACTGGCACACCGTACCCTTGCCAACAGCAGTGGGGCCAGCCAGTACGGTGAGAGTCGGCTGAGACATAGCTTCCTTACTGCACCTTCATCGGCTGAAGGCGCGAGATATTAGGACTGAGAAGACTCGGAAGACTGACCAGCAGTCCTACGACGTGCACGGTTCAAATACCGCGAATTACGGTTGAAGTACTCCACCATCTTGCGACGCTGGTGCACACCAAGGCCGCCAAGGCGGCGAGTCGGTGCAATATGAAGTTCTTCAATGATGCGTTCAGCTCGAACGGCACCAATGCCCGGAAGTGCGCGCAGCATCTGCCCCACCGGCATTTTAGCCAGTGCAGGGTCGGAATCGACCATATCAAGCACCTGACGCACGGAAAGTTCACGGTCACTCAGTGCACGCTTAATTTCCTGGCGGTGTGCTCGGGCAAGTACTGCCTTCTCGCGGGCGGAGGCGCGCGCATCCTCAGTTAGCGGAGTCAGCGGCATGGTTGGGTCCCCCATTTCTGCGAGTTATAGAATTTTACTTATCAACTAATGTAACACGGATAGCGCGAGAACCCTCACTCCACCCGCGGCACTCACCCACGCACCAACAATGCGTCTACGCACGTCAGCACGTAAATATCAGGGAGTACCCCTATAGCATAGCGGAGTATTCGCCCTATCAAAAGCGCAAGCCACACACGCACCCCATAGAGCGAGCACACTCCCCCGGTGCAGAGTGAGCAAACTCGCATCGGGGCGAGTGTGCGGCAGCAAAATATGCATGAGAATGTAGCGAAAAAATGCGATAAGCCAGCCACGCGTAGAGGGCGCAAAAAAAAGGGGCGCGCACCCCGTGCAGACTCTCAACAGAATCCACCCGGAGCACACGCCCCTCACGCAACACGCGAACTATGCGCCGCGAGCCGCCAACAGGTCATCACGAGCCGCCTGCGCAGCCTGCGCCAAACCCTCAACCGACGGGCCAGCAGCCAGCACGCCACGGCTAGAGTTCACCAGCACCTGCGACTCAACACCAGCAAACACGCGGTACAGATCAGCCGCCGAAGCCCCCTGCGCACCATAACCCGGCGACAGAATCGGACCGTTGAACACGCTCAGGTCAATACCCAAATCAACCAGCGCCTGACCAACAGTCGCGCCAACCACCAGGCCGCACGGGCCCATCTGCTCCCACTGGCGGGAAGCATTCTCAGCGGTAGCCGCAGCGATAATACGCTTAGCCACAGCGCCCTCGGACTCCGACGCGCCCACATGCTGAACGCTCTTACCCTCAGGGTTCGAGGTCAACGCCAGCACGAAAGTGCCGCGGTCATTCTCATCCGCCAAATCCAGCGCCGGACGCAGCGACTCAAAACCCAGGTACGGGCTCAAAGTCACCGAATCAGTACCCAGCGGCGAGGAGGAGCCGAGCCACGCATCCGCGTACGCCTTCATGGTCGAACCGATATCGCCGCGCTTAGCGTCAGCAACAATCAGCACACCATCAGCGGCAGCGCGGGCAAACAGCGCCTCCAGCACAGCAAGACCAGCCGAACCGTGACGCTCAAACAGCGCCACCTGAGGCTTCAACGCCGCCGCAAACGGGGCGCAACCCTCATAGACCGCCTCAGTAAAAGCAGCCAGGCCGGCAGCGGAATCCTCAAGACCCCACTGCTCCAGCAGGTTCGGATGCGGGTCAATACCCACACACAGCGGGCCGCGCTCCGCCATCGCCTTCGCCAGACGATCACCAAAAGCAGCGGACATTACGCCTCGCCACCCTCGGAACGAGCATCCACAGCGGCAGCCAGCTGAACGCCGTGCTCCTGCAGGCTCATGATGTCCCAGCTGTGCTCACGCAGAGCATTAATCGCCTGAACAGCCGCAGCGAACTCAGAAATGGTAGTCATGACCGGGCAGCCCACCGAAACCGCAGCGGCACGAATCTCGTAACCATCGCTACGAGCGGCACCACCGGCAGGGGTGTTCAGAATCAGGTCAATGTCACCATTGCGGACCATGTCCACAATCGAGTGGTCGCCATTCGCCTCAGCGAACTTCGAAGCCACCAGCACCGAGTTCAGGCCGTTACGGCGCAGAATCTCAGCGGTACCACCGGTCGAAACGATCTCAAAGCCCAGCGACTCCAGCATCTTCGCGTAAATAATGACGTTACGCTTATCGTGGTTAGCCACCGAAATGAACACCTTACCGGAGGTCGGCAGCGGCGAACCAGCGCCAGCCTGAGCCTTCGCGAACGCGGTGTCATAGTGCTTATCCAGACCCATGACCTCACCGGTCGAACGCATCTCCGGGCTCAGCAGCGAATCCACCACAACACCCTCGGGGGTGCGGAAACGAGCGAACGGCAGAACCGCAGCCTTCACAGCAATCGCAGTCTCCTCAGGCAGGGACGCACCATCCATGTTCTGCGGCAGGTAGCCCTCAGCCTTCAGCTCAGCAATGCTCTTACCCAGACCAATCAGCACAGCAGCCTTAGCCATCTGCACGCCGGTAGCCTTCGACACGAACGGAACAGTACGAGACGCACGCGGGTTCGCCTCAATCACGTACAGGTTCTCAGACACGTACGCAAACTGAATGTTAATCAGACCGCGCACACCGGTGCCGCGAGCAATCTTCTCGGTAGCGTCCTTCACCTTCGCGATGATGTCCGGGCCGAGAGTAATCGGAGGCAGAGTACAGGAGGAGTCACCCGAGTGAATACCGGCTTCCTCAATGTGCTCCATGACGCCGCCCAGGTACAGCTCCTCGCCGTCGAACAGGGCGTCAACGTCAATCTCGATAGCGTCCTCAAGGAACTTATCAATCAGAGCGGGCTGCGAAGGCGAAACCTCGGTAGCGTTCTCCAGGTAGCGTGCCAGGTTCGCCTCATCGTAGACGATCTCCATGCCACGGCCGCCCAGCACGTACGAAGGACGAACCAGAACCGGGTAACCAATCTCGTCAGCGATGCGCTTAGCACCCTCAAAAGTGAACGCGGTACCGTTCTTGGGCGAAATCAGGCCGCCCTCCTCCAGCACACGAGCGAACTCGCCGCGGTCCTCAGCCAGGTCAATAGCCTCCGGGGTGGTGCCCAGAATCGGCACGCCCGCATCCTTCAGGGCACGAGCCAGCTTCAGCGGAGTCTGACCGCCCAGCTGAACGAACACGCCCATCAGACCGCCGGTACGACGCTCCGACTCAACAATCTCAAGCACATCCTCAAGGGTCAGCGGCTCAAAGTACAGGCGAGTCGAAATATCGTAGTCAGTCGAAACAGTCTCAGGGTTGCAGTTGACCATGACAGTCTCGTAACCGAGCGAACGCAGCACCAGCGAAGCATGCACACAGGAGTAGTCGAACTCGATACCCTGACCGATACGGTTCGGGCCCGAACCCAGAATCATAATCGAGGGCTTCTCGTGGTGCGCAACCTCATCCTCCAGGTCGTAGGAGGAGTAGTGGTACGGAGTGAACGCCTCAAACTCGGCAGCACAGGTGTCAACAGTCTTGAAAACCGGGCGGATACCCAGAGCGTGGCGAACACCGCGCACAACATCCTCAGAAGAGCCGATAATCTCAGCAATCTGAGCGTCCGAGAAACCGTGACGCTTAGCCAGCTTCAAGGTCTCCGGGTCAAGGTTGTCACGCTTAGCGTGAACCACACCGGCAACCTCATTCAGCAGCACCAGCTGATCCAGGAACCACGGGTCAATCTTGGTTGCCTCGTGCAGCTGCTCCACGGTAGCGCCAGCCAGCAGAGCCTGCTGAACCTGGTAAATACGCTGAGTGGTCGGAACCTTCGTCTTCTCAATCAGCTCAGCCAGCTCAGCCTCAGACAGGGACAGCGGCTTGAACGAGAAGGACGCACCCTTCTGCTCCAGCGAACGCATCGCCTTCTGCAGAGCCTCAGTGAAGTTACGGCCCAGAGCCATAGCCTCGCCAACACTCTTCATGGTGGTGGTCAGGGTCGGGTCAGCAGCCGGGAACTTCTCAAACGCGAAGCGCGGAACCTTCACGACCACGTAGTCGAGGGTCGGCTCGAAGGACGCCGGGGTCTTCTGGGTGATATCGTTCGGAATCTCATCCAGGGTGTAACCCAGGGACAGCTTGGTCGCAATCTTCGCAATCGGGAAGCCGGTAGCCTTCGACGCGAGCGCCGAAGAGCGAGACACGCGCGGGTTCATCTCAATGACGATGATGCGGCCGGTCTTCGGGTCAATCGCGAACTGGATGTTACAACCACCGGTGTCCACGCCGACCTCACGAATCACGTTGATTGCGATGTCGCGCAGCTTCTGGAACTCACGGTCGGTCAGGGTCAGGGCGGGTGCCACGGTGATGGAGTCACCGGTGTGCACGCCCACGGGGTCGAAGTTTTCGATGGAGCAGACGACCACGACGTTATCGTTGGTGTCACGCATCATCTCCAGCTCGTATTCCTTCCAGCCGAGGATGGACTCCTCCAGCAGGACCTCGCTGGTCGGCGAGTACTGAATACCGGCACCGGCAATACGGTAGAGGTCTTCCTCGTTGTACGCCATACCCGAGCCGAGACCGCCCATGGTGAAGGAGGGGCGGACCACCATCGGGTAGCCCAGCTCCTTAGCAGCTTCCAGCGCCTCCGGCATGGAGTGAACAATCACCGAGCGTGCAGACTCGCCGCCGGCGCGCTCCACCACGCCCTTGAATGCTTCACGGTCCTCACCGAGGTTAATCGCCTCAATGTTCGCGCCGATGAGCTCAACATTGTACTTGGCGAGCACGCCGCGCTCATCCAGGGAGATCGCCGCGTTCAGCGCGGTCTGACCACCCAGGGTCGGCAGGATTGCGTCCGGCTTTTCCTTCTCGATGATCTTCTCAATCACCTCGGGGGTGATGGGTTCAATATAAGTGGCGTCCGCGAACTCGGGGTCGGTCATGATGGTTGCCGGGTTCGAGTTCACGAGGATGACGCGCACGCCCTCCTCCTTCAGCACGCGCAGCGCCTGAGTGCCGGAGTAGTCAAATTCCGCAGCCTGACCGATGACGATGGGGCCGGAACCGATGACGAGGACGCTATTAAGGTCAGTACGACGAGGCATTTATGCTTCCTTTGCAGTCTTGGTTGCGACCATCAGGTCGATGAAACGGTCAAAGAGGTAGGCGGAATCGTGCGGGCCCGCAGCAGCCTCGGGGTGGTACTGCACGGAGAACGCGGGGATGTCCTTACAGGTCAGGCCCTCAACCACGTTGTCGTTCAGACCCACGTGGGAGACCATAACCTGACCGAACTCGGCGTTCGGTGCGGTCACGTAGTCGCCAATCGGCGCATCCACAGCGAAGCCGTGGTTATGCGCGGTGATCTCAACCTTGCCGGTGGTCTTGTCCATGACCGGCTGGTTGATGCCGCGGTGACCGAAGGGCAGCTTGTAGGTGCCGAAGCCCAGGGCGCGGCCGAGCAGCTGGTTACCGAAGCAGATGCCGAAGAACGGGGTGCCCTTACGCAGCACGCCCTGTAGCAGCTCGACCTGCTCGTCAGCGGTTGCCGGGTCACCGGGGCCGTTGGAGAAGAACACGCCGTCGGGGTTGTGGGAGTAGATGTCCTCGAGGGTCGCGCTTGCGGGCAGCACGTGCACGCGCACGCCACGCTCAGCGAAACGCTGCGGGGTCATCGCCTTAATGCCCAGGTCCAGGGCAACAATGGTTGCGACCGGGGGTGCGAACCAGTTGAACTGGTGCGGCTCAACGGTGTAAGCGGTGTCAACCGAAACGGAGTCAGCGAGCTTACGGCCGGCCATCGGCTCGGAGACGCGCACCTCCTCCAGCAGTTCAGCTTCGGGGCGTTCTGCGTGCTCACCGGAGAACACGCCCGCACGCATCGAACCGCTCGAACGCAGGCGGCGGGTCAGGGCGCGAGTGTCAATGCCCTGAATACCGACGATGCCCTGCTCGATGAGCTCTTCGTCGAGGGTGCGCTCAGAACGCCAGTTAGATGCCACACGTGCTGCGTCGCGAACCACGTAGCCTGCAACCCAAATCTTGCGGGACTCAGCGTCGGTGGTGTTCACGCCGGTGTTGCCAATATGGGGAGCGGTCTGAACCACAATCTGACCCGCGTAGGAGGGGTCGGTCAGGGTTTCCTGGTAGCCGGTCATGCCGGTCGAGAAAACCGCCTCGCCCAGGGACGCGCCGGTTGCGCCGTAGCCGTAGCCGCGGTAGACGGTGCCGTCCTCCAGGACGAGCAGCGCGCGGTCCGTACGCAGGGCGCCGGATCGTGTCATGTCAGTCATGCTCTTCTTCCTTTTCTCTGGTGTTCTCCCCCGCTGCCTGTACGGCCTCTACCGTGCAGGTTCCGGGGTAGTCTTTGGTGCCTTCGGCGGGCTGTTCGCCTGCCGTCAGGCCAAATCTATGGGTTTCGCGGTTTATCCGGGGGTTAGGCTTCCGGTTCTGCCGCCCACTTCTCGGGCGCATCCACCGCGTTCGGGGCGATGCGGCGCAGCTCCCGCAGTACCGCCTGCTTGTCCTCGGCGTAGCGGGTGCGGAAGCCGGTCTGCACGCGGTGACCGTCCAGGGTCCAACCAATCACAACCAGGCCGTTCTTCTCCACAACCTTGCCCGCCATACCGCGGTCAGTGGTGATGACAGCGAGCTTCTTCGCCGGAATCCACAGGTCCTTCGCGCCGTTACGGGTGAAGATGATGCTGTCCGGGTAAACCAGCAGCGTGGACTTGCTCTTGAAACCCAGCGAGTCGAAACCTACGCGGTCCAGCCAGTTACCGAAGATCGTGGTGCTGACGTATTCGCCCTCGAAGGCGGCGTCAGCGGTCATGCCCTCGTATCGTTCGGGAACTTCCTTGAGGGAGCCGAACATGTTCGCCTGGCGTGCCAGGCGCGAGCGCCATCCGTGCCACATGCCGTAGATGCACAGGGCCACAATGGCCAGGCAGACGATGGCGGTAATCAGCTTTCCCACGGGGTTTCTCTTTCGGTCTTCGGCGGTCGATGGTGTGCAGTGAAGGAGTGGTCTAGGTGCGGGGGTCAGATTCACCCCCGCACCCTCAAGATGCGGTTATTTCGCGGCGAACCTAGCGACGCGGGGTTGCCAGCTCGCCGTTCAGCACGGTCGGGTGGCCAGCGTAGAAGGTTGCACGGATCGAGCCGGGCACCTCCATGTCGCGGTAGGGGTTGTTCTTACCCTTGGTTGCCTGCTCCTCCGGCTTAATCACGCGGGTTGCCTTCGGGTCAACCAGCACAATGTTTGCCGGTTCGCCTTCGGCCAGCGGGCGGCCCTGCTCGTGGTCCAGGCGACCAATCTTCGCGGGCTCCTCGGAGAGGATACGTGCCACATCGCGCCAGGTAATCATGCCGGTGTCAACCAGGGTCATCTGGATGATGGACAGCGCCTGCTCCAGGCCGGTCATGCCGTTCGCGGCGCACGCCCACTCGCATTCCTTGGTCTCTGCCGGGTGCGGTGCGTGGTCGGTACCGATTACGTCGATGATGCCGTCAGCAACTGCCTGACGCAGCGCCAGAACGTCCTCTTCGGTGCGCAGCGGCGGGTTCACCTTGAAAATCGGGTCGTAGGTGCGTGCGGTCTCATCGGTGAGCAGCAGGTGGTGCGGGGTTGCCTCCGCAGTCACCTTCACGCCGCGGGACTTAGCCCAGCGCACAACCTCAATGGAGCCCTTGGTGGACAGGTGGCAGATGTGCAGCTTGGAGTCCAGGTGCTCAGCCAGCAGCACGTCACGGGCAATGATTGCCTCTTCAGCGACGGCAGGCCAACCGGTCAGGCCCAGGTCAGCGGACACCTTACCCTCGTTCATCTGGGCGCCTTCGGTCAGGCGCGGCTCCTGCGCGTGCTGCGCAATGACGCCGTCGAAGGTCTTGACGTACTCGAGGGCGCGGCGCATCACGGCGGGGTCGTACACGCACATGCCGTCGTCAGAGAACACGCGCACGTTCGCGGTGGAGTTCGCCATGCCGCCAATGTCGGAGAGGCGCTCGCCCTTCAGGCCCACGGTCACTGCGCCGATGGGCTGCACGCGGCACCATGCGGATTCCTTGCCGAGGCGGTCAACCTGCTCAACCACTGCGGCGGTGTCTGCTACGGGCATGGAGTTTGCCATGGCGAACACTGCGGTGTAGCCGCCCAGGGCTGCTGCGCGGGTGCCGGTCTCGACGGTTTCGGATGCCTCGTAGCCGGGCTGACGCAGGTGGGTGTGGATGTCGACCAGGCCGGGCAGTGCCACCTGGCCTGCCGCCTCGACGACCTGTGCGTCTGCGGCGTCGATATTCTCTGCGATGCGGCTAATCACGCCGTCCTCGATGAGGATGTCGGCGACCTTTTCGCCGTAGAGGCTTGCGCCCTTGATCAGGTACTTGCTCATGGTGTTGGTTCCTCTCGTTAGGAAGGTCGTTTAGGATTCGTCGCCGGCGTAGAGCTTGGCGCTGGAGCCGTCGGTCAGAAGCAGGTAGAGCACCGCCATGCGCAGCGCCACGCCGTTGCTGACCTGGCGCAGGACCCAGGAGTTGGTGGCGTCGGCGGCTTCGGTGCAGATTTCCAGGCCGCGGTTCATGGGACCCGGGTGCAGGATTGCGACCGGCTGCGGCTGTGCCTGCAGGGTTGCGAAGCGTTCGGCGGTCAGGCCCCACAGGTCGGTGTACTCCTCCGCGGAGGGGAAGTACGCGGCGTTCATGCGTTCTTTCTGGATGCGCAGCAGCATCACGGCGTCGGGGTTGGTTGCGATGGCTTCGTCGAAGTCGTGGAAGATTTCCAGGTCGGCTTCTTCAACCCAGGAGGCGGTGTTCAGCGGCAGCAGGGTCGGCGGTGCGACGAAGACGACCTGCGCGCCGAGGGTGTGCAGCAGCCAGAGGTTGGAGCGTGCCACGCGCGAGTGCAGGATGTCGCCGACGATGAGCACACGCATGCCGGACAGGTCGGTGCCGCGGGGGCTGTCGAGGCCGTCGCGTTCCGCCTTGTACTGGCGCAGGGACACGGCGTCGAGCAG
>ENA-OWLE01000040-OWLE01000040.1-metagenome-genome-assembly--contig:-NODE-40-length-21712-cov-3.471811_pt1 | contig 21712 bp, 14 predicted proteins | sample MGYA00245345_ERZ651094 | MGnify/ENA primary metagenome ERZ651094 (study PRJEB26857, sample SAMEA4031770) | metagenome | biome: human; feature: oral; material: saliva | place: Philippines | collected 2014 | study... | reverse complement strand
TCTTTGCAACGTGTTTTTCATGGTATTAGATTATTAAGGTTAGAAGATTAGTTGTCGTGAGACAAGTAATCTTTCAGTCCCAGACCAACAGTCTGGGACTTTTTATTTTTAATATACTTTGACTTTATTGTCTTAATAAATCGAAATAACAAAGTCTTGAAAAACCTCATTAAGTATAGAAGATGATGCTTTTGTTAGCTTCTAAAAGCGAAACATCATTTAGGATTTGTAATAAAAAATTATACTTCATAGATAAAACAAGATTTTATAGTACGATAAAAGAGCCAGTTTTCTATTGCAGAACTGGCTCTTTTATTATGTTATCATATTCGTTTGGAAGAGAATATCAGATGGTTTAGTGTTACAATATTATCCTTCTCAAAAAACAATCAACGAAGTATACCACTAAATCGAAGATAATATCTTAATTCTCTGAATAACTTATTAGTTCTTTAATATTGATTGATTTCAACTCATTAAGATAAATCTCGCGTATACTTCCCACCCTATTATATATGTCATGGTTCCATACTTTTTTAGGAGAGAAACCTAAAAGCGCAAAATCAGATGCTGGAGTAGACTCTAAACGAGCAATCATTTCACCTACAGTTATGTTATTTGTATCGTGCGTAGGCGTATAAGTTACTTCATCAGAAGTAGGTGAAAAGTTCTCCGAGATGAGATTGACCTCTTTTAATCTATAGAGAATATCCGTCATCACACGAATAGGAATATGCGTTTCAGACTTTATTTGTAATGCAGTCTGAGGCTTTTGGTCATTTGCAAAACGTTGACAGATATGGCTCAATACAGTCGCACACAGTATTAAAAGGTCATTATGACATATATCTTCTGTATCTATCAGACACTCATAGTACTCTAAATTTTGATTAAAATAACAGAGTTCTGCACAGAATAGACAGATATACCACGATGCAAGTATCCACAACATAAACAGTGGAAGTGCTGCAAACGAACCATAAATGGCATTATAACTTGTAAGGAAAATCTGTCCATGTATATAAACCGCTTGTAAGCAAAGCATAGCGATACTGGCTATCATCGCAGGAGCAACTGTCTTCGTAATCTTAACCTTCGCATTGGGCATGAAAACATAAAGCACAATGAACATAAGGGTAAGGATAGCCCATGGCACAAGATAACGAAGTGAAAAGATCGCAATAGTTCCGAGAAAGCGCAAACCATTTAGATTCTCTACAAAGCTATAAAAATAGATGCTAAGTCCTGAAAGAATGATAATGCTAATAGGTACGAGAAACATTAAAGCCGTATAATCTATGACTATCCTACTAAGAGAGCGACTATCTTTAACCTGCCATATATTATCAAAAGCAGTCTCTACCGTTCTAATCAGAGAGAAAACACTATAAAGCATTATCATCAGTCCTATTCCAATAAAGAGTCCAGTCTTAGCATGAACAAGGTAAGACTGCGTAAGCTTTAACAGCCAAGTAGCCGCTTCGGGTTGTGCAGACAACATTTCTCGAAACTGTTTTTCGAGAAACTGCCCAAAACCAAAGCCATTTGCAATAGCAAAAATCATAGATGCTATGGGCACAATTGCCATTATCGTAGAAAACGAAAGTTGTGCCGTGGAAGCAGCATGATCGCGCACAAAAAAGAATTTGACAGTAAGATAAAACTTCTGAAGCTGTTTGATTAGCATATTTCTACGCTTTGAACTATGCTCAGTTTTCATGAACATACCAACAGTTAAGAAGTACTTAATCCTTTCTATATCTATCTTCATTATGGTTTCTTATTTCAGAAAAAAGTAGGAGTTATTATGCAAACTTAATAAAAAAAAGCGAAATTAGCAACAATTACACCTATTTATAATAATAACACTAACGAGATTCATCCAAAACAATAAGTCTACTTTTAGTTACTTCTTCTCATCATCTTGTAAAGTTAATAATCCTCGTCTTGTAATAAAAATTCGTATCCTTAATTTTAAACAAGGCTTAATAGCGTTCGAATTAAGGCTTAATTGGCATCCAAAAGACGCCCTTTTGCGATGCTGTTAACGCCCTTTTGAAGGCTAATTAAGCACCTATTACAAAGCACTTTTATAATTAACTGATAGTCTGTTAGTTGCAAAGATCCATATTAAGACTTTTATTTTGCTTATTTAAAGCAAATCTACTCAGCTTTTTGTAAGTATTTTTTGCAAAGCAAAGACAGCTATCAACGTAGATTATAAGAAGCAAATAAAACAGCGCATACAGTTAATCTAACATTTAGTTTAACCCTATGCGCTGTCTTTTATATCAAGAGCCAATTAGAACTGGAAGTAAATAAATGGCTGTATATCAGAACTCTTTACCTGCATAATAATAAAGATAACAATCGTAATTGCAATTGCAGAGAGTAAGACACCACCCTTCTCTAAAATACGAACACAACGGTTTTGCCATGAGTCTGGAATCCAATGCGTAAGAAGCGCAAATATCATCAGTAAGAATACATACTTATACCCCATGAAGACGTCAGGAAGTACGGAAGGATTGAACTTCGTAAACATTTGCTTTACCATAACCCACACTGCATCAAAGTCCTTGCAACGGAAGAACAACCATGTGAAACAGAGAACGTGGAAAGTAATAAATACTGAAATAAACCGACGAAGACCAGATGGATGATAACGACGATCGTGCTTCAAAACAGTCTGAGACCAGAACTTATGTACACAAACCAATGCACCATGCAAGACACCCCAAACAATGAAGTTCAACGAAGCTCCGTGCCAAAGACCGCAAGCTGTCATAGCCACCATCTGATTGAAATACATACGAAGTGTTCCCTTCTTGTTTCCACCAAGTGAGATATAGACATAATCACGAATCCAAGTTGAAAGCGAAATATGCCAACGACGCCAGAAATCAGTCATGGAATCGGCTGTAAGCGGTGCATTGAAGTTCATTGGAATCTTAAATCCAAGCAGCAATGCAATACCAATTGCCATATCAGAATAGCCAGAGAAGTCGCAGTAAATCTGAATACAGTAGCCATAAAGACCAAGAAGAACCTCGCCACCAGAGAAGAGCGTTGGGTTGTCAAAGATACGATCTACAAAGTTTTGTGAGATATAATCAGAGATAACCGCTTTCTTAAAGAGACCAATGATAATAAAGAATACTCCCTGAGCAAACATCTCACGGCTGATATGTAACGGCTTACGAATCTGCGGACCGAAGTCTGTTGCACGCGTAATCGGACCAGCAAGAAGTGTTGGGAAGAAGCTGACATAGAACGCATAGTCAAGCAATGACTCCATTGGCTCAGCCTTCTTTCTGTATATGTCTACAACGTATGAAATTGTCTTAAAGGTGTAGAAGCTAATTCCTACTGGTAAGAAAATATCCCAAGGTTGGAAGTTTCCACCAATCATCTGTGTAACCATTCCAGCAAAGAAGTTGGTATACTTAAAGTAAGCCAACAATCCAAGGTCTATCAACAGTGTCAAAGCCAACCACAACTTAGGATGCTTTCCCTTAGCAACACGTCTTGCAATATAGAAGTCGCTGACAGTTACGATAAGTAATAATAGGAAATAGAAGCTACTACTCTTATAAAAGAAATAATAAGAGAAGAGCGTCACAAAGAGAAGTCTTGCATCAACCTTGTTTCGCAGACAGTAATAACCTATCATAAAGACAAGGAAGATAAAAAGGAATGCACCTGATGAGAAAAGGAGCGGTTCGCGTGAATTATAGAGCAAGACATCAGCTACCTTTGTAAAATCAAGGCCTGAGACATATGACTCTATATTCTGTAGGAAGATTTTTAATATAGCCATGAATTGGCTAAACAAATTACTTAAATCCATCTGTTTCTATGTTGTACTAATAAATACTTACTCTTCAGCTAATTTCTCACGTCTTGTATAATTCTTTTGTCCTGCTACAATAGACTTGAAAATACGCTGACTGACATATTTACCACCTTTATAATTAATGTGTACATAATCCTTTGTACCCATACTCTGTTCGTCTACGATGCGCATCATCGTACCTGGACCACCCATAGCACGGAAAAGATTATAGAAGCCTACATGACAATCGGCAGCAAGTTGTTCTTGATAACCCACCAACATCTCAACTCCCTTCATCGTACCATCAGGTGAAGTCTTTGAGCCACGGTCAGGACTACTAACAATAAGAATGCTCGTTTCAGGGAAACACTTGTGGAAGAGGTCTACAACAAGCTTCATGTTAGCCATATACTTCTTCAATCGCTCAGGCGTTGTCTCTGCATCTACAGCATTGACACCAAACTGAAATACAATAAGATCATACGGACGAACAAGAGCAAATTCCTTCAACATCTGTTCTGGAAGTTTTGCCAATGATGTTCCTGAAGAGCCACGCATACTGAAGTTGTCAAGAACAATTCCTTCGCGTCCCTCTTGTGATGTACCGAAGAGAATAGTGTTAGAACCATTCACCTTAATAGTTGCATGAGAAGTAACACCATCCATCTTTACTGCTTGTACAGCAGACGACGGATTGACGCGCTGCGTACTTGTCTTACCACCATCAATCTCAAAGGTTACGTTTGCACCTCCCTTTGAACGAAGATAAAGCCAGGTGCTTGCCCATTTTTCAGTGCGACTGTAGTCATGAGACAATGAAAAAGGAGCATAAGACATAGTAGCTTGTCCATTCATCGTATAATAACGCTCCGCAATACCTGCTTGATTAACATCATAGCTTGCTGGCTTCTTAACCATATGTTCGGTAAGTCCCGTGAATTTATTATCCACTGTATGCTTGTATTGGTCAAGATCATTACCAGCATCTATCCAACCTACGCCATAACCACCATACTGCTTCTGAAGGTCTTCACGTAAATCAGCTAATAAGATGTCTCCTTCTATATATGAATCACCAAAATAGGCAATACGAACAGGACGACCAACTGCTTGCTTCTGAGCCAACATATTAAGTTGACTATAGAAATGATCAAGTCCACCAGGTTTACCTGCAGAATAATCAACGATACGCTCTGTACCCTTAGGCCATTCTTCCTTAAAATCTATAACCTTTCCATCTTTATCATAAGCAACAATAGCAGAAGGTTTCTTTGGGGAAGGTATGACGTCTTCAAGTACTTTCTTCTTTTGGGCAAGATCACTCAGAATGTCTATCTCTCGGAGCTTCGCGTCTCCTATCTTGAAGGTAGGAAGAAAATGAAGCAGAAAAAGAAACAATGCTACTAATAATGTTAGCAGCAATGTCTTATATGTATTATCTTTCATTTACTAATTATCTTTTACCTAAATGCATCACTTTTAAAATGCAAAAAAACATAGTATATTGATTATTCACTCTAAGACAAGGGAAGAGAATTTAGTTCTTCATCCAACAACTTAACGCCCTTCATTGTGCAATAAGCGCGTATAAAGAATAATATACTAACATGGGCCAGTTCCTTTATATCATACTTCTTATAAAGATATTGATTCATAATAGCATTCTGTAAAGCAACTGTCATTGTACGTACGATATCATAATTTAAATTAGGAAGGAACAAACCTTCATCTATACCACGCTGTATAAAAGCATGAGCATCGGTTTCTCTTTCATCATGCACCCTACGGACATAAGCCAATAACTCTGGATATTTATGTATTTCTTCAAAGAAGAGAGGGTTAATCTGACTAAACTCTTCTAAGCGGAAACGGCAGATTTCTATAATTATATTTATTACGTTCGATCCAGTTCTACCTATCTCGTCCATCCGTCGTTTCTCTCTTTGCTTATCACGTCGCACGACTTCTAACAGCAGTTCTTCCTTATTGCTGTATATTTCATAGAGTGTACGCTTTGATATTTTAAGTTCATTGGCAATATCATCCATCTTAACACTCCTTATTCCATGTTTATGGAAAAGGTTTATGGCAGTAATGAGAATCTTCTCTTTAAGTTCTTGCCGATAAGTGGTTTCTGTAGCTGTATTATACATTAAACTTTATTTTTGCGACAAAATTACAAAAAACTTTCATAATGACATCTGTTTTAGAGTGGATTTTACTAACTTTGTAAGTCAAATATACATTTTTGTAATATTAAAAGTAAAAAGATTAACTATGGTCAAGGTAACAAAAGAAGCCGCTTTGGAATATCATAACAACGGCCGTCCTGGCAAAATTGAAGTAACGCCTACAAAACCTTATAGTACACAGACAGACCTTAGTCTGGCATATTCGCCTGGCGTGGCATACCCATGCTTAGAAATTCAGCAAAATCCAGACGACGTATATAAATACACCGACAAAGGAAATTTGGTTGCAGTTATCAGTAATGGAACTGCCGTTTTAGGATTGGGTAACATCGGTGCTATGAGTGGTAAGCCTGTAATGGAAGGTAAGGGCTTACTGTTTAAGATATATGGTGGTATTGATGTTTTCGACATAGAAGTAGACGAACAGGACCCTGATAAGTTTTGTGAAGCTGTAGAAAAGATTGCTCCAACCTTTGGTGGTATCAATCTTGAGGATATCAAGGCACCTGAATGCTTTGCTATTGAGGAGCGTCTAAAGAAGACACTTGACATTCCTGTTATGCATGATGACCAGCACGGAACTGCTATCATCTCTGCTGCAGGTTTGAAGAATGCACTGGAGGTAGCTGGCAAGAACATTGCAGATGTAAAGTTAGTTGTTAATGGTGCAGGTGCTGCAGCTATTTCATGTACTAAGCTTTATATGGCTTTAGGTCTAAAGAAAGAGAATATTGTAATGCTCGATTCAAAGGGTGTTATCACTTCTGATTTAAAGAACCTTACACCACAGAAGGCTCTCTTCGCTACTGACCGTCGAGATGTTCACACTTTGGAGGAAGCTATTAAGGGGGCTGACGTATTTGTTGGATTATCAAAGGGTAATATTCTTACACAGGATATGATTCGTTCAATGAATGAGAATCCTATCGTCTTTGCTTTGGCTAATCCTGTTCCTGAGATATCATACGATGATGCTATTGCAGCACGTCCAGACGTAATCATGTCAACTGGCCGTTCAGACTATCCTAACCAGATTAATAATGTGATTGGTTTCCCATACATTTTCCGTGGTGCATTGGATGTTCATGCTAAGGCTATCAATGAGGAAATGAAGATGGCTGCTGTCCATGCTATTGCTGATTTGGCAAAGCAATCTGTACCAGACGTTGTTAATCAGGTTTATCATGTAAATGACCTTACATTCGGTCCTAAATACTTTATCCCAAAACCAGTTGACCCACGACTGATTACTGAAGTTAGTGCAGCTGTTGCTAAGGCTGCTATGGACAGCGGTGTAGCACGCACTCCTATCAAGGATTTCAAGGCTTACAAGCAGCACCTGCTTCAAATGTTAGGTCAGGAAACAAAATTGACACATACTCTCCGCGCCACTGCAGCACAGCATCCACAACGTATTGTATTTGCTGAAGGCGGTCACCAGACTATGATGAAAGCTGCTGTACAAGCTAAGCAAGAGGGAATCTGTGTTCCTATCTTATTAGGAAATCCTGACCGTCTAAATCGTGTTGCCAACCGTTTGAAGCTTGATATCTCAGATATTGAGATTGTTGACATGCGTGCGGATAAGGAGCAGGGACGTCGTGCTACTTATGCAAAGCACTTAGCAGAGAAGCGTGCACGTGAGGGTTATACTTTTGAGGAAGCATATGATAAGATGTATGAGCGCAACTATTTCGGTATGTCAATGGTTGAGAATGGTGATGCTGATGCGTTTATCACGGGTCTATATACCAAATATAGCAATACGATTAAGGTAGCAAAGGATGTTATTGGTATTCGTCCAGAGTACAAACACTTTGGTACTATGCATATTTTGAATACGAAGAAGGGTGTATTCTACATAGCAGACACACTTATTAATCGTCATCCTGACGCTGAAGTGTTGGCTGACATTGCAAAGTTAGCTGCTAACTCTGTTAGCTTCTTCAATGATAAGGCTGCTATCGCAATGCTCTCCTACTCTAACTTTGGTTCTGATAAGGAAGGTTCTCCATTAAAGGTACATACTGCTGTTGAAAAGTTGCAAAAGGAGTATCCTGACATGGCGATTGACGGTGAGATGCAGGTTAACTTTGCATTAAATAAAGAACTACGTGATGAGAAGTTCCCATTCACTCGTTTGAAAGGATTAGATGTTAACACGCTCATCTTCCCTGACTTGTCTTCTGCCAACAGTGGTTATAAACTTTTGCAGGCATTGAGTCCTGAAGCAGAGGTTATTGGTCCTATTCAGATGGGTCTTAATAAGCCAATTCACTTCACTGATTTCGAGTGCTCTGTACGTGACATCGTGAACATCACAGCCGTTGCGGCTATTGATGCTTATGTGGAGAAAGTGAAAAAGAACGCATTATAAGTAATAGTACTGTTCAGAAAAAGTTTATTAGCATACGCCTTCATGAGGAGCTTCTTTTAAATGGATAATATAGCATTATCATTGAAAGATTAACTCAATTCATCAAGTAAGCTTTGCTTGCTTATGGTAGTATCACTTTTTCCTAACATAAAGTTGATTCAACTTTGTTAGCAAGTTGAATTGTATTTAGTACTTCGCACCATTGGTGTTTACCAACAACACAATACGTGTTGAGCATCAACACTACTTGTGCCGAACATAAATACATCAACTAAAAGTAAAAAAAAGAGGTTCATCATGATATATAGTAGCACACTAATTTCATGTGGACAACATTTACAGAACAGTATATGTAAATAATAAAAGCAGGATACCACTTGGCATCCTGCTTTTATTTTCTTACTATTTTATCTCTATTCGGGAATAGCTTTATTTATCGCATTCAAATAATAGCATATAAATACGCTCTATCCCATTAAAGAGTTTGATAGTCTCGAGAGTAACGTAGCATTTGTTCTGTGTAAGACTCAGAGTAATCAACAACAACATCTATCGTCTCACCAAGTTCATTATAAACTGGTTTCAGAATAGGATTGATGAATCCTTTATAAGGTGCAATATTCAAACCCTCATACCTACGAAGAACTTCTGCATGAAGTACAGGGTCAAGATTGATAGCATACTTCTCTACTAACGTTCGTGCAGCCTCGAAGTCACCTTCACTCTTTATACGCTGTATCTCTGCAAGTTGATAAGCAAAAATATTGCGCAAAGCATCATAATCGTTAATGCGAACATATGTTTTAGATTCACTTGTAATCTTGTCCTCACAAGTAATAAGTTCTACAACATTATTCTCTTCGCCTAACTCCATTGCCCATTGTGCTATAAGTGCACGATTCTGCATATGCGACTCTTCTATCTGCTTTCCTGGTTTTATGCGAACTTGCTGTGTGAGCAGACCATTCATCATATAGCTGTAATACTGTGCCTTGTATGCCTCTTTACTGTCTAAAAGTCCAAGTTCTAAAAGTTTTTGATCAGCTATATAATATAATCCAAAGAGGTCAGCACGTGCTTCTTCAATTGTGTTACCATAATTCTTCAGTGCGTCAGGGTCAGTCCCAGGCAATAATCGTCCACTACCATGACCTAAACACTCATGAAGATCTGTATGAAGATTATCTGTTTTATCCGCATATAAATCCAACAACTTACAAGTATCAGCATCAATGACAAATTCTTCACGAAATCCATTACCTTTAGCAGCCATATCGTATGCATGAGTAAGATTGGAAATCGTTACACTCTTTGAGCCATGTTCTGCACGAATCCAATCTGCATTTGGTAAATTAATTCCAATAGCAGAAGCAGGATATTCGTCTCCTCCTAACATTGCTGCACATATAACATTGGCTGTGACACCTTTCACAATAGCCTTGCGAAACTGAGGATCAACAGGCGAATGGTCTTCAAACCATTGTGCGTTGGCTGATATAGCCTGCGTACGATGAGTTGCTTCAAGGTCTTTATATTCGACTATACCTTCCCAAGAACCTTTCAATCCCATTGGGTCACCATAAACTTCTATAAAACCATTAATAAAGTCTATTCTACCTTCTTGCTCACGTAACCACTCAATAGAGTAGATATCAAAATCATGAAGGTCACCTGTCTCATAATAGCGAATCAACAGATTTATAACATGAAGCTGTTGGTCGTTTTCAACAAAGTCTTTTGCACGATTCAACCAATATACAATCTTTTCGATTGCTGCACCATATTTGCCATCAATCTTCCATACATCCTCATGGATAGAATCGCCTTCTTTTACAAGAGTAGAATTTAATCCATAGGATGGAGCTTCATTTGTTGGACCATCTTTCTTTAACTTAGCATAGAATTCTTCAACTTCATGCTGAGAAACACCGTCATAATAATTGCAAGCAGAAGAGCGAACAATATCTTTACCATCTGACTTATCAACTCGCTTTGGAAGAATCGTTGGATCAAAGATTACTGGACACAATTCGTTAAGTAAAGAAGTAACACTCTCTCCATCATTAAGTGGAAGCAACTTAGAATCAATTGCTAAGACTTCATTGCGAAAAAAATCTTCCGAAAATAAAGGTAAGAATTTGTCGCAAGCATAATGATGATAAATACCACTGGCAAACCAAACGTGCTTCAGATATTCTTCTAAAGCACGAAAATTATGTTCTAACCTATCACCATTGAAGTTCAAATAGACAGCCTCTAAAGTTTTTCTAATACGGAGGTTGTATTTGCCAAATTGATCAAACGTTATATCACGTCCAAATAGTGTTGCTTCTGATAAGCAATAAATTAGCTGTTTTTGCCGAATTGTCAGTGATTCGAAATCCGGGAGCCGATATCGTAACATTTGTATATCGGCAAACCGTTCATCCTGAAAGTTAAAAGCTTCTTCTCCTATCGATTCTATCATTTTGTTTTAATTCATTTCTTAAGTGGTTTTTTCAAACGCACTTCTTCTGAAGAGGGTTGTGCCAAATGGCGCATTCTGTAGTCACGAGGTGTGACACCATTTAATTTGTAGAAAGAAGCATAGAAAGACTGCCTATTAGAGAAGCCCACCATATCACTGATATCTTCCATATTCAGTTCTTGATAACGCTTGTCAACCAAAAGAGCCATTGCTTCCTCTATTCGGAATTTGTTAACAAATGACGTGTAGTTCATGTGGAATCGCACATTAACTACAGCCGAGATGTAGCGCGTATTAGTTCCTAAGTCCTCAGCAAGTTGCTTGGCAGAATAATTCTTGTCTTTGTAACGCTGCTGAATAAGAATGATATTAAGGATCTTCTCCTTTAACTCATCCATTAATTGCGGACTGACCAAACTACGGTAGGCGGCTACCTTCTCTTTTTTTTCTGTTAAATTGTACTTAGCCATAATCCGTGTATTTTTAGTTACCTATTCTGTTATTACACTGCAAATATAACATATTTAATTAAGAATGTCAAGTTTATGGCAAGTTTTTTAATATCTATTAGTTATTAAATTTCGCAAATATTTTATTACATTCCAATATATACATGTAGAAAATATTTACAAACATCACCTTAACATCTTTTTATACAAAGCGTTTCCGATTTTTATCTTTTACGCTCTTCTTTACATCAAAGTGATATTATAGATAAAAAACATCGCATAATTAGATTTATTATTTTTTAACCCTTAACCGTCACATATGTTACCTTATTTGCTTTTTTTTATCTATAATTTTGCAGCCACAATAACATTATAGAAATAATATATAAATCAAAAAAACATGGCAGAGAACAAAATGTTCTGTTTCCAATGTCAGGAAACAGCAAAGGGTACAGGATGTACCATTCAAGGTGTTTGCGGTAAAAAAGCTGAGACAAGCCGTTGGCAAGATTTGTTACTTGGTGTTGTAAGAGGTGTAGCTACGATTTCAGACTCACTTCGCAATGCAGGTATTAAAACAAACCAGGAGGTTGGTGATTATATTGTAGATGCACTTTTTGCAACTATCACCAATGCAAACTTTGATGATCAGGCTATATTAAATAAGGTGGACAACGGTGTACGTATCAAACGTGAGTTGCTCGCACTTGCAAAAGAGAACAATGTAACATTACCTAACTACCAGGAAGTAAACTGGGGTGGTGAGAAAGCAGACTATGAAGCTGAGGGGGATCGTGAGGGCGTTCTCCGTACAGAGAATGAAGACCTCCGTTCATTGAAGGAGTTGACAGTACTCGGTTTGAAGGGTATGGCAGCTTACTATGAGCACGCATCACGTCTCAATGAGCGTAATGAAGAGATTATTGCATTCATGGAAAAGGCACTTGCCACCATTTCTAACCCATCAGCAGACATGGACACATTGCTGTCTACTGTTATGGAAACAGGTAAGTTCGGTGTTGATGCAATGGCATTACTTGACAAGGCTAACACTCAGGCATACGGTAATCCAGAACTTACAAAGGTAAATATTGGTACAGGTAGCCGTCCTGGTATTCTTATCTCTGGTCACGACTTGAAGGATATCGAGCAGCTTTTAGAGCAGACAGAGGGAACAGGAGTAGATGTTTACACCCACGGAGAGATGCTCCCAGCTCACTATTACCCACAGTTGAAGAAGTACAAGCACCTCGTTGGAAACTATGGTAATGCATGGTGGAAGCAGAAGGAAGAGTTTGAAACATTCAATGGTCCTATCGTCTTCACAACCAACTGTATTGTTCCTCCTTCACCAAAGGCAAGCTATAAGGACCGCGTATTCACAACAAACGCAACAGGTTTCCCAGGTTGGAAGCATATCCTTGCTGATGAGAACGGTCACAAGGACTTCTCTGAGGTAATCGAAATTGCTAAGACTTGTAAGGCTCCAACAGCTATCGAACAGGGTGAGATTATCGGTGGATTTGCTCATGCACAGGTATTTGCTTTGGCTGATCAGGTTGTTGAGGCTGTTAAGAGTGGTGCAATCCGCAAGTTTGTCGTAATGAGTGGATGTGATGGTCGTATGAAGAGCCGTGACTACTATACAGAGTTTGCTGCTCAGTTACCAAAGGATACTGTCATCTTAACCAGTGGTTGTGCTAAGTTCAAATATAACAAGTTGAACCTTGGCGATATCAATGGAATCCCACGTGTATTGGATGCAGGACAGTGTAATGACTCTTATTCATGGGCAGTTGTTGCCTTGAAGCTGAAAGAGATTTTTGGTGCAAACGACATCAATGATCTTCCAATCGAGTTCAATATTGCATGGTATGAGCAGAAAGCAGTTATCGTTCTGCTTGCCCTACTCTACCTCGGCATTAAGAATATTCATATTGGTCCTACATTGCCAGCCTTCGTTTCTCCAAACGTTCTGAAAGTGTTGGTTGAGAACTTCGGCCTTGGTGGTATCACATCTGTTGAAGAAGACCTCAAGAACATGGTAGGATAAACCAAATAACCACTTATTAAAACCAAAAGTCCATTCTTTTTAGAGTGGACTTTTTTATTTAACCCAAATCAATCATTATAGCCTAAACAGATTATATTATGGAATAATACTACGGTGAGAGTTTGAATACTGTGTTCTAATTACTCCATTTGAGTTAAAGTTTGAATGCGTATTATTATAAGGTGTATCAAGGTTAGTAAGCATAAAAATGTAGTGATTTAACAAACACATTAGAATGAAATAGCAGATTTGATTCTAACCAAAAGTATTTGTGTAAACATTTTTCAAACCACAACTTATTTATATATGCTCTTTTGGCATTGAAAAGACGCCCTTTTGGCTTGCAAAAGGTGCTCTTTTGGAGTCTTATTAACGCCCTTTTATAAGCCAACTAAGCAACTTTTCAAATGTAATCATGTAAGACTCTCAAAATAAAAGAGTTACAAAACTAAGTAAAATGCTCCTTTTATGACTTGTATCAACGTAAAATACCAATGAAAATGTAAATAAAATTCAGCACAAAAACATTATAATTTGCAAATAATCATATCAATAATGACCTAACAAAGATTAGCATTGAATATCTACTTGAAAATAAATTAAATATAAATATGAAGTTTCTTATCCTTAAATGGATAAATTATTAATATTAATTTGTATCTTTGTGCTATCATTAAGAAAATTATAAACTCAAAAGAAATACAATGCAGAAAAAAGCACTTATTACGGGTATTACAGGCCAGGATGGTTCCTATTTGGCAGAGTTATTACTCGAAAAAGGTTATGATGTACATGGTACTATTCGTCGTTCATCAGTAGATTTCCGTGAGCGTATTGCTCATTTAGAAGGTCGTCCACACTTCCACTTGCATTATGCAGACCTTGGCGACTCTATGAGTATCCTTGGCGTAATCAGTAAAGTGCGTCCTGATGAGATTTATAACCTTGCAGCACAGAGTCACGTACAGGTAAGTTTCGATTCTCCTGAATTTACTGCTGACGTTGATGCTGTTGGTGTATTACGTATCTTAGAATCAGTTCGCCAGTTGGGTATGACAGAAACTTGTCGTATCTATCAGGCTTCTACTTCTGAGTTGTATGGTAAGGTTGAGGAAGTTCCACAAAACGAAAACACCCCATTCCATCCTTACAGCCCATACGCTGTAGCTAAGCAGTATGGCTTCTGGATTACAAAGGAGTATCGTGAGGCTTACAACATGTATTGTTGCTCTGGTATCCTCTTCAACCACGAGAGTGAGCGTCGTGGCGAGACTTTCGTTACTCGTAAGATTACACTTGCTGCTGCACGTATCAAGCAGGGCAAGCAGGAAAAACTCTATTTGGGTAATCTTGGTTCTCTTCGTGACTGGGGCTATGCTAAGGATTACGTTGAGTGCATGTGGTTTATTCTCCAGCAGGAGAAGCCAGAGGACTTCGTTATTGCTACTGGTGTACAGCATAGCGTACGTGATTTCTGCTATTATGCATTTAAGCGTGTTGGTATTGAACTCGAATTCCAAGGTGAGGACATGGACGAGAAGGGTATTGATAAGGTTACAGGAAAGGTACTTATTGAGGTTAGTCCAGACTTCTATCGTCCTACTGACGTTATCAATCTCTGGGGAGACCCAACAAAGGCAAAGGCGAAACTCGGTTGGAATCCTAACAGTACCAGCTTTGAGGAGCTTGTCAACATTATGGTAGACAGCGACATGGCTAAGGTTGCTTCTGAGGGTGCAGCTGAGAAGGTTAGAACAAACCTTGAAGAGTATTTGGAGAAGGGTATCGTTAAGTAAGAACACTTCATCCTTCCCTCCCCCTCTTATGAGAGGGATAATTACCGCTTATGCTGATAGTTGGCGATTCCAAATAATCGCTTACTATCAGCTATTATTACTTTTTATCGTCTATTCAACAAACACGCAATGAACAAAAATAGTAAAATATACATTGCTGGACACAATGGATTAGTTGGCTCAGCAATATGGAATAACCTTCTTCAACGAGGATATACAAATCTCGTTGGACGAAGCCATAAAGAATTGGATCTGACAGATCAGCAGGCTGTGAAGCGTTTCTTTGATGAAGAGAAACCTGATGCCGTTGTCCTTGCTGCTGCTTTCGTTGGAGGTATTATGGCAAACTATCTCTATCGTGCAGACTTCATCATGCAGAATATGAAGATGCAATGCAATGTTATTGAGCAGAGCTACCTTCATAAGGTAGAGAAACTTCTCTTCCTTGGAAGTACGTGTATCTATCCAAAGAACGCACCACAGCCAATGCGCGAGGATTATTTGCTAACTTCTCCACTGGAATATAGCAACGAGGAGTATGCTATTGCAAAGATAGCAGGTCTTAAGATGTGTGAAAGCTATAACCTCCAGTATGGTACTAATTACATAGCTGTCATGCCAACAAACCTCTATGGCCCTAATGATAACTTCCATTTGGAGAACTCTCATGTGATGCCAGCTATGATGCGCAAGATTTATCTTGCGAAACTTATTCACGAAAACAACTGGGGTGCTATACGTAATGATATGGATAAGCGTCCTATCAATCCAACTGATAAACTGCGTGCGGAGATTGGTGAAGGTAATGTTGATGGCAAGAATACAGAAGAGCGCATCTTGAAAGCACTCGCTTTCTATGGTATTGAGAATAATAAGGTGACCCTATGGGGTGACGGAAGTCCATTACGCGAATTCCTTTGGAGTGAGGATATGGCTGATGCCAGCGTTCACGTCTTATTAAATGTAGACTTCAAAGATATCATTGGCATAGAGAAATATTCAAGTGTTTTCTACGGTGCAAAGATTGATGGAGCTGTTGACCGCAACAACTCTGAGGGTCGTGGTGGTGCTATCCCATCTTTAGGAGAGATTCGTAACTGTCATATCAATGTTGGTACTGGTAAGGAACTTACTATCAAAGAACTTGCAGAACTTGTTAAGAAGACCGTTCACTTTGAAGGAGACATCATCTGGGATGCCGAGAAACCAAATGGTACACCACGTAAACTCATTGATGTTGAGAAGTTGCATAGCCTTGGTTGGACGCACAAAGTAGAAATTGAGGATGGTGTTGAGAAGCTCTACGAGTGGTATCAAGAAAGCTTAAAGTAATTTTTATCATTGATTAGGCATATTGGGTATGTTAGCCCAATAAGCCTAATTTGACTAATAAGTCCACCCAATCGCAAACAGCGAACATTCATTCAAATCTTTACTATATGAAGAAACAAGTATTACTAACCGCAGCATTATTGTCTGCTACAAGCATGATGGCACAGAAGCTAACGTATCCACAAGCTCCAAAGGACGGAACTGTAGACACCTATTTTGGTGTTCAAGTGGCCGACCCTTATCGTCCATTAGAGAATGACAGTTCCAAAGCTACCGCTGAATGGGTAGCTGCTGAGAACAAGGTTACACAAGAGTATCTTTCTCGTATTCCATTCCGAGCAAAACTCTTCAACCGTATGAAGGAGTTGGCGAACTATGAGAAGGTATCGGCTCCTTCCTATATCAAATCTATAGGTAAGTGGCTTTTCTACAAAAATGATGGTCTTCAAAACCAAAGTGTACTCTACATCATGGACCGTCTCGGGGATGAGAAGAACGCACGTGTTTTCCTTAACCCTAACCAATTGTCATCAGACGGAACCGTTGCACTGAAGGGTATCTACTTCTCACACAACGGTAAGTATGCAACCTACTCTATCTCTCGCAGTGGAAGCGACTGGCAAGAGTTCTATGTTATGGATGTCAAGACTGGAAAACTGCTTGATGACCATATTACTTGGGCAAAGTTTTCTGGCGCATCATGGCAAGGTGACGGATTCTATTACAGTGCTTACGATGCTCCACAAAAGGGACATGAGTTTAGTAATGTGAATTCTATCCAGAAAATCTACTATCACAAGATTGGTACTCCACAGTCTGAGGATGTTCTCTTCTATCAGAATCCAGCGAATCCTATGCGCTTCTATGCTGTAAGTGTCAATGAAGAAGAAACCATGATGTTCCTATATGAAAGCGGTGCAGGCTCAGGCAACATTGTCTATGTACGTGATCTCCGTCAGCCTAATAGCCAATTCATTCAGATGACATCAAATCTTGATTTGCAATATAGTTTAGTTGAAACTATTGGTGACAAGATGTACTTCCTTACAAACGATGGCGCACCAAAGAACCGACTTATGGTTACCGACCTTAAGCACCCTGGTTTCAATGAGTGGAAAACACTTGTACCAGAGTCTAAGGACATGCTTGAAGGTGTTACCTTTGCTGATGGTAAGATGATTCTGAACTATATGAAAGATGCTTCCAGCCACGCTTACGTTTATTCTATGGATGGAAAGCAACTCTCTGAGATAAAACTTCCTACATTGGGCAGCGCAAGTTTCTATGGAGAAAAGGACCGGAAGGAAGTATTCTACTCCTTCTCATCTTTCACCGTACCAACCACCATCTATCAGTATGACCTTGCCACAACTAACAGCAAGGTGTATGCTGCACCAAAGGTTAAGTTCAAGGAGTCTGATTATGTCTGCGAACAGGTGTTCTATCCAAGTAAGGACGGAACAAAGATTCCTCTCTTTATCACTTATAAAAAAGGTTTAAAGCGCAATGGTAAGAACCCAGTATTCCTCTATGGCTATGGTGGTTTCAACGTACCTTTAACCCCTTACTTCTCTTCGGTACGTATTCCTTTCATCGAAAATGGTGGAATCTATGCTCAAGCATCCCTACGAGGTGGCAGTGAGTATGGTGAGGACTGGCACATAGCTGGTACGAAGATGCAGAAACAGAATGTCTTTGATGACTTCATCTCAGCTGGAGAGTGGCTTATTGAAAACAAGTATACAAGTAAAGACTACCTCGCTATTGTTGGCGGTTCAAATGGTGGTTTGCTTGTAGGAGCTTGCATGACACAGCGTCCTGACCTCTTTAAAGTATGTATTCCACAAGTAGGAGTAATGGATATGTTGCGCTATCATAAGTTTACGATTGGTTGGAACTGGGCTCCAGACTATGGAACAAGCGAAGATTCAAAGGAGATGTTTGAGTATCTTCACGCTTATTCCCCACTCCACAATCTCCGTCCTGGCACAAAGTATCCAGCAACTTTGATAACAACTGCCGACCATGACGACCGTGTTGTTCCTGCGCACTCATTTAAGTTTGCAGCTACCCTGCAGGCTGACAATGCTGCCAACACACCAACACTCATTCGCATTGATACCAAGGCAGGCCACGGAAGTGGTAAGCCTTTATCTAAGCAGTTGGAAGAGCAGGCTGACATCTACGGCTTCATCCTTTATAATATGGGATTGAAATATTAAGAGTTCAGAGGAGTTATGTTCATATATCTTTGTTTGAAAAGTAACTTCTTGCAATAGCATAACTCCTCAAACTCCCAAACATATTTCATGAATAACAGTATTGTCTTAATTCAATTAAAATACTTAACCTCTTAAGTTTCCAATCAAATGCAGATTCTATTAGCATCCGCTAAGATAATGAACAGTACCACTACGGTACAAACCCCAAAAACACACCTGCCTCGCTTCAAAAAAGAAGCGGGGCAGATGGCGTTAGAATTAGGTGACCTTTCTGTTGAAGAACTTGCAAAAACAATTCCATGCAATGAAAAGATTGCACTTGAAAATAAGTTACGTTATCAAGATTTCTTCAACGAGGATGCCTACTTACCTGCCCTCCTCGCTTACTACGGACAAGCATATAAATGCCTTAAAGCACAGGAGTACAGTCAGGAAGACTTCTCATATGCTGACAAACATCTCTGGATAACAAGTTTTCTTTATGGTCTTTTACGTCCATTAGACCTTATCCACCCCTATCGTCTTGAAGGAAAAGCCAAACTTCCTTCGTCTGAAGGTAAGAACATGTTTGCTTATTGGAAGCCTTTCCTCACAGATATCCTCATTGAAGCAGTGAAAGCTGACGATGGAATCCTTGTACACTTGGCAACAGAAGAGTTCCAACATCTATTCGATTGGAAACGATTAAAAAAAGAGACACGTATTATTCAACCACTTTTTATGGTTGATCAAGGGAGTCGACTGAAGGCTGTTAGTGTCTATGCAAAGAGCTGTCGTGGTGCAATGACAAGTTATATACTCCGTAACCAACTGACTTCACCAGATGAACTTCTTGCCTTCGACTATGATGGCTTCACCTATCATAAAGATTATGGAGACGAAAATCATCCACACTTTATCCTAAAGCCTTAATCAGTATTCACACCTTATTATAAATATAAAAGTCAAATTAATTATGTCAATAGAAGAATATCGACAAGAAATACTTACCGCCTTACGTGCTAAAACAAATAGCAAAGGTGAAGCTCGTTTTGAAGAAGCAGCAGCTAAGGAGCTACTTGGCCAGCTATCAGACGAGGAATTGGAAGAGGGTATCTTATTTAATACACCTGAAGATGTGGCTGATGTACTATCAGAAATAGGAACACTCTAAAACTCATATATAAATAACAGAGGAAACCATAGGCGACAAACGACAGCTTATTAGCGTTTTCTCTCGGCTTATTATAAGCATATTCCATTTTAAAATCAAATCTTTAGCAAAGAAATATATTTACACAGCCTTCGGATATTTCTGCTTAAAAACAAAAAATAGAAGCGTTTTTCAATACTCTAATAACTCATTAGTTATCAACACGTTATAAAGTTGTATGAAAAAAGGTGCTTAATTAGCTTTCAAAAGGGCGTTAGTTAGCACCTTAAAGAGCATCTTTAACAAGTCAATTAAGGCTTAATTAGAATGCTATTCATGGTTATTAAAAATGCTAATGAGGATTTATTTTGACAAAACAACAAAAAAGGTAAAAGAGAATAAACCCTTTTACCTTTTTATTATTTACTAAATTTCTTCTTAGAAACGATAGCCCAATGTGAGGAGTAACTGACTTCTGTTATTCTTAACATCAGTGTTTGAAGCAATGTTAGACTCCGTTATTTTTGTAGTACCAGATGTGTAAGTAACGTCTCTTACATTAGAGAATGGAGCAAAAGAACCTTTCTGTGCACTATACTGATAAGCCAAGTCTATATTGAACTTCTTAACCTGATAACCAACACCTAATGTGAAGCGATTAATTTCTCCCCAGTTTGTGTAGTCTGTTGTTGAAGAATATGATGTACCTAAAGAAGCAAGACCTGGGTCTTTCTGACCATTATTTGCATACTTTGCACCAACATAGTTATAACCCATACGCAAAGCAACATTGCTTACAGGCTTATACTCAATACCTAACTTTAAAGTACTTACACCCTTCAGAACATCCTTAGTGTGTGCATTCATATTCTTGTCAGGGATTGATGACTCGTAGTACTGATCATAGTAATAATCATAATAGCCACCATTGTTAACTCTGCTATTAATATTAGCATAGTTCTCATATTCATATGTAGCACCCAAGGCGAGGTAATTACCAACGGTGTGACCAAGAGAGAAGCCAAACTTCCATGGTGTCCACATCTTGAAATCGTATGAGTTAGCAACACCTTTTTCCTGACTTGATGTGCCTGACGCATAAACAAGACGAGTAACATTTGAAGTCGTCAAGTCATACCATGTTGGAGACTTCACGTATGCACCAATTCTAAATGGAGACTCAGCTACTGGACGAACAATTACACCAGCTGTGATATCAAAACCTGAACCCGTTACCTTTCTCTCATCACGAACAAGTACACCACCAGCATTGTTTAAGTTCTCACGATACTCACTGTATCCCTTATAATTAACATCCTTCATACCGAATGTCAAACCGAGATAAACCCTGTCATTGAGGTTTCCACTCACAGCAAAGTCGTAGTTACCAATATAGCCAGTATGCGCACGGTCTAAAGTATAACCAGTAGCTTTCTCATAATTATAAGTTCCTGTGCTACCTGGAATCAATGAATTCCAATAAAGGTAATCAATCTGACTCCAAGTATATGCTACATCTGATGATTTAGCGTCCACATAACCAATATTCTGACCATCTTTATTTTTACCTACATTAAAGCCACCATCATTCTGATTACCAAGCGCACCTTTAATATATGACTGCTTGTTCTGTGAACTTCCATTCAAAGAGCCTGCAGCATTAAGGATATAATCAAAGTTCTTGCTCTTATGATAGTTGAAACCAAAGTTAAGGAAAGACTTCTGACCAGTACGAGTAGTATAGACACCACCAATCTGATCAAAACTCAGATTAGTCTTCTTACCATTAGAGAACTCCTTACCATCTGATTGCATAAGAAGACCAGCACTGAGACTAACATTGCTGTGACGGAACAA
>ENA-OWLE01000039-OWLE01000039.1-metagenome-genome-assembly--contig:-NODE-39-length-21890-cov-11.113304_pt1 | contig 21890 bp, 13 predicted proteins | sample MGYA00245345_ERZ651094 | MGnify/ENA primary metagenome ERZ651094 (study PRJEB26857, sample SAMEA4031770) | metagenome | biome: human; feature: oral; material: saliva | place: Philippines | collected 2014... | reverse complement strand
ACCCCGGAACCGACTCAGGATCCGACCCCGGAACCGACTCAGGATCCGACCCCGGAACCTAACCCGGAGCCCACTCCCGAGCCTACTCAGGATCCGACTCCCGAGCCTACGGTAGAGCCCATTCCTGAACCCACTCAGGATCCGACTCCCGAGCCTACGGTAGAGCCCATTCCTGAACCCACTCAGGATCCGGTAGTGCCCGTGCCGACTCAGGAACCGAGCAAGGAACCGAGTGAAGCACCCTCCGAGGAGCCGACTCAGGCTCCGGTAGTGCCCGTGCCGACTCAGGAACCCTCCAAGGAACCCACTAAGGATGCAGAAATCCCCGTGATTCCGGTGGCTCCGGTGAATCCGCCAGAAGACAACAAGGACAGCTCGGACTCCAAGTCGGTTACCCCGATTGAGACTGAGCCTGTTGCTCCGATTCCTCCGGCGAACAACCCGGTGACCGTCCCTGGAAACCGTCAGGAAACCTCGGGGGAAGATGTCGTCATCTCCATCGAGCTTCCGCGACCGGGCAACTCCTCTGAGTCCTCAAGCTCCTCTTCGGGATCTTCGAGCTCTTCACCGAGCACCAAGGCACCGAATGACAAGCTTGATGGCGACGAAGATGATCCGTTGCGTTCTGGCGGCACCACCCTAGGACGAATCGCAGCCAATAACGGCTCGGATGACTCTATCCCGGGTGCGGCAGACTGGGTTGCTGGATACCTCTCGCGCAATAAGACCGACGAGGACCACACCACCGGTGCAAGCCCCTCGAGCTCCTCAAACTCGGCGTCGGCTTCGAAGTCGCCTAGCTCCTCCGCCTCGGCTAGCGCCAGCCGCTCCGCAAAGAGCGTGGCAAAGGCTGACGGCGCGAACGCCGCTCAGGAGCAGACCGTGAAGAATGCGGACGCGGACGATTCCGGACTTTCCGGCATTGCACCGCTGATCCTCTTCTCACTCATCGGTCTGGTGCTGATCGCTCTGGCAATCCGCTACTTTAGCCGCGGAGCATAAGGCGAACATAACGTGTAAGAATACGCGATAATAGAGGATGTGAATCCTCAGACCTTTAGCGAAACGCGGGACAACCCCATGCGAGAGACACCTCTCTCAAAGCTGGGGGAGTCCCGCGTTCTGCGCGCCTTCATGCCGATTATCAACGCCCACAACGAGCAGGTTGCCGCAGCGGCACGCCAGGCGGGGCACATCGAACCCCTCGATGTGGGCCCCGGCGACGACTGTGCCGTCCTCGCCGCGCCCGCGCCCGGTCAGCGTACCGTGGTCACCACCGACACTCTCGTTGAGGACCAGGACTTCATGAACCTCTGGCCCGGTGGTATCGCACGGGCTGGTGAGGACGGTGAGTTCATCCTGGAACCCGCCCGCAGCAGCGGCTACGATGTGGGGCGCAAAGCCGCGACCCAAAACCTCGCCGACGTTGCCGCCATGGGTGCACGCCCGGCAAGCCTCTTCATCTCCTTGAGTCTGCCCGGTAGCACTCCTTACGGTTGGATTGACGGCTTCGCCCACGGCATTGTGGACGGAATCAACGCCTGCGGAGCCACCGAATGCGTGATTGGCGGCGGCGATATTGGCGACTCCACCGAAATGTCGGTGACTGTCACCGCCCTCGGCTACACGGATCGCGCCGTGCTGCGCTCCGGCGCACGCCCCGGCGACACTATCGCCCTGGCGGGACGTACCGCCTGGTCCGATGCCGGTCTGCGCCTGCTGCTCAATCCGCTCTCCCTGCCCGCAACGGCACTACTGCGTGCCATTGCCGCAGGGCAAGATGTTGAGGCGGCGCTGGGTGCGGTGGCTCAGGCGTGGGAGCAGGCACAGGCTCAGCAGCACGCTGAGAAGCAGGCTGAAGGCTCGGCTACACCTGCTGCTCTTCCCGAAGGACTCATCGAGCTTGCCCGCACCCTCACCCCCGAAGACGCCGCGCACATGATTGCGGTCTGCGAGCGCGCCGTCGACTCGCAGCACCATCCGGTCAGTCCCATCCCCGCTGGTGAAGTGGCGCGCCAGTATAAGGCAAGCTCCATGCTGGATCTCTCCGACGGACTCGTCAAGGATGCCGGGCGAGTTGCCGCCGCCTCCGGGGTGCAGATGCGCCTCGACCGTGCCGCCGTGGATGCGTTCGCCGAGCCGCTGCTACCGTTGGCGCGCCTGCTGCTGTCGATTGGTGAGCGCAACGAGGCGGGGGAGAGCCCCGCATCCCTGGCGCGCACTTTCGTGCTGGTTGGTGGAGAAGACCACGGCCTGCTGGCGACCTTCCCCGGTGAGGTGCCTGATGAGTTCGTGCCCCTGGGAATCTGCGTTGCGGACGCCCCGGAGCGCGGTCTGAGTGCCGAGCTTTACGGCACCGAGCGCCGCCACAATGCGGTGACCGGCGCGGCGGTCGTGATGGACGGCCGCTCCCTGGACGGCATGGGCTGGGAACACTACGGAGCTTCCGCGTAGTAGCTTCATCGAGTGCCGAGAATTACCGGGCGCCGCGAGGCGCGTGCGGTTTGTGCGTTCCGTCCGTGCTTTCAGCCTGCGGGATAGGCGGCGGGCAATACCGTACATTTAACCGAAATTGCCTAGAATAGAAGTACGAAACAGGCTGGATTCTGCCCGTGCCGCGGGCGCTGAGAAATCAGTCGGGAACTAGCCTAGAACTAGCAGTAATCTAGCCGAGAACCACGCGAAACTGACGAAATCGACAAGGAGGGTAGCGTGAACGCAGAACAGAACCAGCGCACCGAAGAGCGCGAGATTTACCGCCGCGCCTGCGTGCGCGCCTACCGCTTTGGCGTAGCGTGGTCCACCGCCGCCCGCACCACCATCGAACGCTACCGCGAGGCGCTCAACGAACTCAACGGGTTCCCCGTGCCCGATAAGGACACCGGCTCCAATATTGCCCACACCCTGCTGACCCTGACCGAGGAGTTTGAGCGGGGCATGGAACAGGTTCTTCCTCAGGGGGACCTGTCTGGTACAGACGATGCGTACGCGCCCGAGGCGGCGGGCGCCTCCGAAACCCTCGCCCACCTGTGGATTCAGCTGGGCGGCATCTACGAGCACGCGATCATGCGCGCATCCCGCGTGGCGCGCGGCAACTCCGGTACCCTGCTCTGCGCCTGGGCGCTGGAGGCGGTGCGCAGCTACTGGTTCCTGCCCGGAAACCTCGCTCGGGAGCTCGGTGACGCAGCCGATGAGCTACCGCTCGTGCGCATCCTGGAAACGGACTACGAGCGCGTTATTGCTGGCGGTTCCCTGCCGAAGCATCGTGAAGTGAAGCTGGAGTACGCCCACGCGGAGGCGCGCGCGATGGCGTTCGCGGCTGAGCGTATTCGCGCCAGCGTGGGGGAGCAGATGGTGCCCTCCACGATGCTGTCGGTCATGGTGGAGCTCGCCCGCCTGGACGCGCACTATGATGCATCACCGGACGCAGAAGCCGCTGACGAGGCGCTGAAAGAGCGTCGACGGGTGCTGATGCGTGCCGCCCTGGAACGTACCGCGCAGTTCCCGCCCTCACCCGAGCTTGCCGGTTTCGTGGATGCCGGCGCGCTTGGCTTCTACCTTGCCGTGGTGCACTCCAACCCGCGCTGGGAGGGGGCAACCCTGAACGAGGCGCAGGTGGAGTCCATGCTGCGTGCGCCCTCTGCTGTGGATGCGGCGCGGGCGGGCTCCGAACCTGCCGAACACGCAGAACGTGCAGAACATGCGGGGCAGGCAGGGCAGAGCGGCTGGGAACTCATGGGTACACTGATTTGCGAGCCCCTCGCCCTGGCACAGCTGCGCCCCGAGCTTGAAGCGATGGGCGACAGTCTGCTCATTACGCCCCTGGACATGGCGGCTGGACTCTGGGCTCTGCACGTGCACGTGCCCGACATTGACCTCGCCCGCGAGCTGATTATGGGCTACGGTCAGTGGTCGGATGAGCGTATTTCCTCCCTGGCGGACGGCCACCACGCCGACCACGCGTGCGGTGCGGAGGGCGGCGCATGAGCCCCGCCCGACGTTCCGTAAACCCGCAGCAGGAAGCCCTGGACTTGGGGCTTCCTGAGCCTGCACCCGCAAAAACTAAGCCGACAAATACTAAGCCCGCGAAGGTTGAGACTGCGAAGGTTGAGGTAGTGCAGGGTGAGCCCGTAGATTCAACGGTTGTCGAGCCTACCCGCTCTACTTCCACGATCCGAGCTCAGCGGGGGACAAAAGATACGCCGCTACTGAGCGATGAGCAGCTCCGCACCACCGCCGAGCTGACCGTGCGCGATCTCGCCGCCTACGCCCGAGGCGAGGTGAGCCGCGCCGAGCTGAGCGAACGCGCGGCACAGCGCGCCAGCGCACCCTACCGTAAGGCGCTCAAGACGCTCAAGCATTCGCTGGGTCCCGCCGCGCACACCATGACCGACGACGCTATTTACGAGCTGGTCGATATTGCGTTGGCGGCGTGGCAGGCAACTCAGCCGGAGGAACCTGACCAGAAAAAACCCGTTCAGAACGTACCGAGCCCGCAGGAGAGTAAAACTGCCGCGCGGGCTACTTCGGCGCGCCCGCAGAAGGTAACGAATGTGAGCGAAGAGGCCGAGCAGAAGCCCGCGCCAAAGAGGAGCACTACCCGAAAAACCGCGGCCAAGAAGGCAACGCCCGCACAGAAAAGCCCGGCGAAGAAGGTAGTAGGCTCCAAGGCTCCTGCACAGAAAAACCCCGAGCAAAAAACCGCGCCAAAGAAAGTAGCGACCCAGAAAGCTTCCGCGAAGAAGGCAACTACTGAGAAGGTTGCGGCCGAGAAAGTCGCGGCTGAGAAGCCCGCATCGGCTGCCGCGGAGGCTAAGAGCCGTGCCCTGGCGCGCTACGCCTCCGAAGACCGCATCGAAAATGCGCCGCTCAAAAAGTACCTGCCCGCGCCCAGCGCCAAGGCAATCGCCACGCACCTGGGCCTGCACACCGTCGGGGAGATGCTCGAATACTTCCCGCGCAAGTACCTGCCGCGCGGTGAGCTCAGCTCCTTCGCCGAACTCGTCGAGGGCCAAGACGTCACCATCATCGCCCGCGTGGTGCACGTGAGCACCCGAACCATGGCGGCACGCCGCGGCAAAATCACGGAAGTGACCATCACCGACCGGCTCTCCGACGCCACCGGGCAGGATGCACCCGCCGGTTTTGGCGCCGCTGGTTTTGGTGTCGCTGGCTTTGGTGCTGGTGGTCCTGTGTCCGTGGTGCCCGGGCGCGCTAACCGCCCCGGCGCATCCGGCGCATCCAGAGTATCCGGCGTGCCCGCGCAGAGCTGGCAGACAACCGGGATGCACAACCCGCGCATCAACGCGCTCGCACAATCCGCGCATAACCCAGCCACGCGCAACCCTGCCGCCCAGAACCCGGCGCAGGGCGGGGGAGCGCAACCCGCCTCCTATAGCGGTTACGCAGACAGCTACGGTCAAGATAGTTTCGCGCAGGATAGTTTTGCGCAGGGAGGCCTCTTTGGCGTGCCCGCGCCCAGCATGACGAACCCCGGCGCGCTCATCGGCTCGCAGATGAAGCTCTCCTTCTTCAACGCCTGGACTGCCGCCCGCGAAATCCACGAGGGCGAAACCATGATGTTCTCCGGCAGGGTCGGCATCTACCGCGGCGAATACACCCTCACCAACCCGCACTACGCCCTGCTCTCGAAGGACGCTTCCGGCGCGGACGTCACCGACGCCGCCACCGCCCCCGTGCCCGTCTACCGCGCCCCCGTGAAGCTACCCACCGACCGCATCAGCGGCTATATGGCGCAGCTGCTCGAAAAGGTGCCGCTCAAAGAACTCGAAGACCCGGTACCCTACACAATTCGTCGCGCCCGCAAGGTGCCCTCGCTCGAGTGGACGTACCGCGCCCTGCACACCCCCGACTCGGAGGACACCTGGCGTGCCGCCCAGGCGCAGATGCGTTACCGCGAGGCATTCGTGCTGCAGAGCGCGCTCGCCCGCCTGCGTTCGGTGCGTGCCGCGCACCTGACCCAGCCGCGCCCCGCTGTGGAGGGCGGCCTCGCCGATCAGCTGCTGGAGGTTCTGCCCTACGAACTGACCGAGGGACAGCAGAAGGTGGGCGCTGAGATTGCCGCCGACCTGTCGAGCGAATCGCCCATGAACCGACTGCTGCAAGGTGATGTGGGTTCCGGTAAGACCGTGGTGGCTCTGCGCGCCATGCTGCAGGTTGCCGATGCGGGCGGCCAGTCCGCGATGCTCGCCCCGACCGAGGTGCTTGCTGAGCAGCATTTGCGTTCGGTGCTGGACATCCTGGGGGATATGGCGGCGCCCGAAGACCCTGACGCTGACGATTCAGCCGAGGGGTCTGTCGAGGTTTCTGCCGGGGGAATCCCCTCGGGGAACGGGGAGGAACCCCGCCGTGTGCGTGTGCGCCTGCTGACCGCCTCCATGGGTACCCGCGCCAAGCGCAAGGTACTGCAGGAGCTTGCCGACGGCACCGCCCAGATTGTGATCGGCACCCACGCCCTGCTCTCCGATGAGGTGATCTTCCACGATTTGGGTCTGGTCGTCGTGGACGAACAGCACCGCTTCGGTGTGGAGCAGCGCGACGGCCTGCGCGGCACCGACGGCGCTCTGCCGCACCGCCTGGTCATGACCGCAACGCCCATTCCGCGTACCGTCGCCATGACCGTGTTCGGTGACCTGGACGTGTCCGTGCTCGACACCCTACCCGCCGGCCGCCAGAAAATCTCAACGCACGTGGTGCCCCTCGCCGAGAAGCCCGCCTGGGCGTCCCGGCTGTGGAGGCGCGCCCGCGAAGAAATCGACGCGGGCCACCAGGTGTATGTTGTCGTACCCAAAATCGGGGAGGACGGCGACAGCCTGGAGGAAGGCGCCGCGTTCTTTGGCGCATCCAGCCTGAACGGTGCGGGAACCGGCGCGGGCAACTCAGCTCGGGGCTATTTCGGTCAGGGCGGTAGCGCCAGCAGCGACGGCAAGGTTCAGCTGACCTCGGTCGCCTCCATGTACTCCTACTTGAGCGCTGAGGACGCCCTCGTCGGTGTGCGCATCGGCACCCTGCACGGCCGCATGGACCCGGCGGAGAAGACCGCCGTCATGACCGCTTTTGAGCGCGGCGAAATTGACCTGTTGATTAGCACCACCGTCATTGAGGTGGGCGTGAACGTCCCGAACGCCACGCTCATGATCATCATGGACGCCGACCGCTTCGGCATCTCGGGCTTGCACCAGCTGCGCGGTCGTGTGGGCCGCGGCGGCTACGCGGGCACCTGCCTGCTGGTGACCCGCCAGGAGGAGGGCGGCGTGTCCCGCGAGCGCCTGGATGCGGTCGCCTCCACCACGGACGGCTTTGAGCTTTCCCGCATCGACCTGGCGCAGCGCCGCGAGGGTGATATTCTGGGTGCTGCACAATCGGGCTCGAAGAGTACCCTGCGGTTCTTGCGGGCGCTCGCCGATGCTGACATTATTGAGCGTGCCCGCGAGGATGCCCGCTCGGTGGTGGAGAAGGACCCGACGCTGGCTAAGCATCCGTCTCTGGCGCGTACGATTGACCGTGCCCTGGATGCTGACCGTGAGGCGTTCCTCGGCAGGGGATAAGCGGCAGGGGATAGGCGCCCAACGTGGCAGAACGCCCCGCCAGCTCTGCCCGCCAGCCGCTGAAACTGTGACGTCAACACACCGCACTAGTTAGAGGAGAGACCCTATGAGCCGTATTATTTCCGGTGCCGCCGGAGGCGTTCGCCTTGCCTCGGTTCCGGGGGATAACACTCGCCCCACGACCGACCGGGTGAAGGAATCCCTCTTCTCCAAGCTGGAGAGCTACGACATTATTCGTGGCGCCCGCGTGCTGGACGCTTTTGGCGGCTCGGGTGCGCTGGGCTGCGAGGCGCTCTCTCGCGGTGCCGCCTCCGTGACTCTGCTGGATACGTACCCGAAGGCTGTTGCGGTGATTCGCAAGAATGTTGCCGCGGTGGAGAAGGCGATGGGCCGCGCCGGCTCTGGTTCTTCTAGCGCTACCGGTTCTGCGGCGCGCGTGCAGCAGTCTCAGGCGCTGACCTACGTGAAGTCCGCCTCCGGCCCGTGGGATTTGGTGTTTGTTGACCCGCCCTACGTCATGCCGAACGAGCAGGTCAGTGAGCTGCTGGAGGCGCTCACCCCCAAGCTTGCCGAGGGTGCCGTGGTCGTGGTGGAGCGTTCTTCGCGCGATGCGGAGCCGGTGTGGGGCGAGGGTCTGTACTGTTTTTCGACCCGTCAGCACGGTGAGACGGTTCTCTACTATGTTGAGCCCGAAGAGCCTGCCGGTGGGGAAGAACCCGCTGACGACGACTCTGCCGACGAAACCGCCCCTCACCACTTCGACACCGCGGAGGTTACCGCATGATTGCCCTGTGCCCCGGATCCTTTGACCCCGTGCACCACGGTCACCTGGAGATTGTTGCCCGGGCCGCCGAGCTCTTCGATGAAGTCATCGTAGGCGTGGCCCATAACAGCGCCAAGAAGTACCGCTTCTCCCTCGAGGAGCGCGTGCGGCTCGTGGAGGAATCCCTGCTCGAGCTCGGCATCGAGGGCGTGAGCGTGGAGCCGATTCCGCCGGGCGTGCTGCTGGCCGAGTACGCGGCCGAGCGCGGCGCGAAGGTGCTGGTCAAGGGCCTGCGTTCGGCGACGGACTACAGCTACGAGGCTCCGATGGCGAGTATGAACCGCCATCTGGCGCAGGTTGAGACGGCGTTCTTGGCGGGTGAGGACCGCTACGGTGCGGTGTCGTCCACGATTATTCGTGAGGTGGCCTCGCTCGGTGGTGACGTGACTCCCTTCGTGCCGGAGGCGGTTGCCCGCGCCCTGAAGAGCGCCTAGTAGAGAGCCCCGCAAAACCGGCGGGCGCACCCGCCCGACATGCCCATCGTTACGGCACCCGCACCGCCGACCGGGCGCTTAACGGCCTCCGCTGTAGCCCCGACCGGCTGGTTAAGTGCCGCGCAGCGCCTCCTTAAGGGGATATTTAAGAGGTGAGCGCCACTTAAAGAGATTTAAAAGGCGCTTAATCTTGATTAACCGCGCGAACCACCCCTAAAATGGGACTTTGGTTTATACATTTCGTAAGGAGAAACGCCATTTCACGTGCAGACGCATCGCCGCTGGTGGTATCGGTTACTAACCTGATGCACCGTCCCGGCACCATGGAAACTCTCACCGAGGTCGTGCCCGCACCGGCAGACCTGGGTAACGCGCTCATCGGCGTGGAAGAGGGTTCGGATATTGACCTCGATATTCGTATGGAGTCTGTTGTTGATGGTATCCTAGTAACCGGCTCCGTCGTTGTGGATGTACACGGCGAGTGTAGCCTCTGCTTGGATCCGATTGATTACGAGATGTCGGCCAATATTCAAGAGCTTTTCGTCTTTGAGAAGGCCCCGGCTGGCGGCCCCGAAGATGAAGTAGATGAGCAGTACGCCGTTGAGGATGATTCCATCGACCTTGAACCGGCACTGCGGGACGCAGTAATCCTTCAACTGCCGTTCCAGCCTGTTTGTAGGGACACCTGCCAGGGTCTGTGCGCCGATTGCGGTGCGCGCCTGGAGGATGACCCCGGGCATCATCACGAGGTGTTGGATCCGCGCTGGTCGGCCCTGCAGGGCCTGCTCGGTGCAGATACCGAAAACTAAATTGTTGTTACTAGAGATTGTGAGATAGCTGTGGCTGTTCCCAAGCGCAAGATGTCCCGCGCTAACACCCGCGCACGCCGTTCCCAGTGGAAGGCATCCGTGCCCCAGCTGGTTAAGACCGTTGAGAACGGTCGCGTGACCTACAGCCTGCCCCACCAGGCAAAGGTTGTAACCGACGCTGCAGGCAACGCCCTGTTCCTGGAGTACAAGGGCCGTAAGGTTGCAGACGCCTAAGAAGCGGTGAATCCTTATGACTGAATTTCCTAGTGTTGATACTAGGGAGTTGCGTAAACGTCTCGGGGTCGATATCGACGCCGAGACGTTTTTGCTATCCCTAACCCACCGCTCCTACGCCTTCGAGAACCCCGGGGTGGAGCATAACGAGCGCCTGGAGTTCCTGGGCGATTCGGTGCTTTCCCTGGCGATCGCTGAAGAAGTGTACCGACGCTACCCCGAGCTGCCCGAGGGTGAGCTCGTGAAGCTGCACCACGTGGTGGTGTCTACGGTGGCGTTGGCGAAGGTGGCACGCGACCTGGATCTGGGCCGGTACATCCTGCTCGGTAAGGGTGAGATTCACACCGGCGGCGCCGATAAGGACTCGATTCTTGCCGACACTATGGAGGCGATTTTCGGTCTGACCTACCTGGAGTGCGGTCGCGAGGCGGCTCGTGACCTGGTGCTGCGCCTGATTGCGCCGCTGCTCGATGATGAGAAGGTCCTGAACTCTGGACGCGACTGGAAGACCGAGCTGTTGAACCTCGCCACCGCCCGCGGTTGGGGAGACGTGCGCTACGAGGTCACCGGCGAGGGCCCCGACCACGCGCGCGTGTACACTGCGGTCGCTATTGTGGCGAACCAGCAGACCGGTACCGGTGTGGGTCCGAGCAAGAAGGAGGCGGAGCGCCTTGCCGCTGAGCAGGCGTACCGCGTTCTGGTTTAGGCTCATTCAATCATCCTGCAGGTCTGCTAGCTCTGCGGGCTCTTAATTCTGCAGTCCTGTTGAAAGAGAGATTCATGCCCGAACTTCCCGAGGTAGAAACCGTTCGCGTGGGTATTGCCGACCATTCCTTGGGCCGCCCCGTGCGGGCGGTGCGCGTGGTCGATGCCCGCTCGCTACGCAGGCACCTGCCCGGTCCCGCCCACTTTGAGGCGGCACTGACCGGCAGGGCGCTGCGCGCAGCCTACCGCCGCGGCAAGTACCTGTGGCTGACCCTGAGCGAGCCGGACGGCACGCTTGCCGACGAGGCGCTCGTGGTGCACCTGGGCATGAGCGGTCAGCTGCTCGTGCGTGATGAGCCGGGCAGTGACTCGGGTAGCGAATCTGGTAGCGACTCGGGCAATGAATTGGGGGCTCGTGCGGCCTTTGATGAGCAGCCGCGGCACCTGCGCGTGGCGCTCGAACTAGGACCGGCGGGAAATTCGGAGAGCGCGGCGAGCACCAACCGGGCAAGCACCCGGCAGCGGTTGCTCTTCGTGGATCAGCGCATCTTCGGCGGTATGTTCCTCAGCCCGCTGGTACCGGACGTACCCGCAGCGGTTGCAACGAATGAAGCAGTGCCGGGCGAAGTAACGTCCGAGGGCGGCACCGATTTGAGCGCCGTACCTGAGCATTTTCTCGTGCCCGAGGCGGTCAAGCACATTGCCCGCGACCCGCTGGATGAGTTCTTCGACCCCGCGGCGGTGCGCCGAAAGTTCCTGCGCACCTCCAGCGGCATTAAGAAGGTGCTGCTGGACCAGTCCGTGATCTCCGGGGTGGGCAATATCTACGCCGACGAGGCGCTGTGGCGTGCGCGGTTGCACTACGCGAAGCCCGCGCGCACCCTGAGCGCCGCGCAGACCCGCGACCTGCTGGAGGCTGTCACCCAGGTGCTACGCGAGTCCCTGGCGGCGGGCGGCACGAGCTTCGACGCTCTGTACGTGAACGTGCTGGGCGAGTCGGGCTACTTTGAGCGCTCGCTGAACGCCTACGGCCGTGCCGGGGAGCCCTGCCACCGTTGCGCGGAGGCGGGCCGCACCTCCCTGATCGTGCGCGAGCCGTTCCAGAACCGCTCCTCCTATCGTTGCCCGCACTGCCAGCGGGCGCCGCGCTCTCGATAAGGCTCTCAATAGGTCAAGGCTAGGCACAAACTCAGGCTAGATACGCACATGACGGCGTAGCTACGTTCCTCCCAGAGGAGGGGATGTAGCTACGCCGTCATTGCTTTAAACCTTATTCGTTTAAATCTCATTCATCTAAACCGGGAGGAGCGGGGGAGCCAACCCGAAAAGAAGCGCTTAGCGGCTGTGCTTGTTCCCGCTGTACTTGTCCCCGTAGAACAAGCCCAGACGCTCGTAGCCTTCCTCAATCGACACCGAGGGCTCCCACTGCAGAAGCTCACGGGTGCGGCGCTGATCAAACCAGTGCGCGGTCGACAGCTGCTCGGCAAGGAACTCCGTCATCGGCGGCTCATCGCCGGCAGTCACGTTCTTCGGCAGGCGCTCCCACACGCGCTCAATGACCTTACCCGCCAGAGCCGCAACCTTCGCCGGAACCGAGAAACGCGGGGCGGGAACGCCCACCGCCTCACAGAAACCACCGAGTAGCTCAGCGATAGTGCGCGGCTGACCGTTCGTCACCACCAGCGCCTTGCCCGCAAAAGCGTCAAGGCGCTGATAGCCGCGCACCAGCGCATCCGCGGCGTTATCAATGTAGAGCGTATCAATCAGGCCCGTACCGCCAGAGAGCAGCGGCAGGCGGCCCGCGGCGGAACGCTCCAGAATGCGCTCGACCAGCTGGGTATCGCCCGGACCCCACATCAGGTGAGGACGCAACGCACCCACACGCAAAACCCCGCCACAGGGCAGGGGAGCGCCGTTCGCCTCCAGCGCCAGGAGCTCAGCGGCAGCCTTCGAACGCGCATAGTTACCGCGCGCATGCTCCGGGGACGCCACGCCGGCACCATCACCCACAATCGCCGCACCGGCATGCGCTACCGACGGCGAGGAAATGTACAGGAACGAACCCACCGAGTGGTTCAGCGCCGCCTGCAGCAGGGTGCGGGTGCCCTCAATGTTGATGCGCTCATAATCAGCCCACTCGCCGCTGACCGAAACCTTCGCCGCAGCATGCACCACACCGTTCACGCCGGTCATCGCCAGATCCACAGCCTGCGCGTTCGTAATATCGCCGCGCACCTGCTCAAAACGCGGGCGCACCGAATCGGGTAGCAGAGCCGCAATACCCGAATCGCCGCGCTGAAAAACGCGCACATCGTAGCCGGCACGCAACAACGCCAGCACGCTCTCACGACCCAGCAGGCCGCTCGCACCGGTAAAGAGGATGCGCTCGCCAGTGCGCGGCGCAAAGTCGGGCTCCTCAATCGGGCGCAATGAACGCGGGGCGGGGTCGCTGTAGCGTGCCGCCAGCGGCTGCGCCGGCTTGCGGAAACGAGCCGTCGGGGAAGTCACCGCGTGCGAAGTCGACAGGCGGGATGTAGACAGGCGGGGTGCAAACTCATGGGAAGAGGACTCCCGCGAAGAATGAGGGGACATCATACTCCTTAGACTTAGAGATCCGGCAGGCGCTTACGCCCCCGCAAGGACCTTCGACGCCCACTCACCCAGGGCGGGGCGGTCAATCTTCGAATTATGGCGAATATCGGTCGGATGCTCGTGCACCACCAGCACCGCGGCAAGCTCCACGCCGGTATCCTCGGCAACCTTCTGACGCACCAGCTGCGACAGCTCGAAGGGCGCCACACCCTCCGCAATGGGGAAGCGGTGAGCGCCGGGCACGCGATCGAGCAGGGCACGCTTAAGACCCGATGCCGACTGGCGCGCCTCCAAAGCGGCAGTATTTGCGGAAGCCTCAATAACCAGCACCGGGGCGGCAGTACCCGCAGGGCCCACCGCGACCAGGGCGGCGCGGCGCACCTCGGGCAGGGACTCGGCGGACTGCTCCGCCGCAACCGGGGTCAGCACACCCTGCGAAGTCAGCAGCACGTGCGCGAGGCGACCCTCAACCCACAGGCGACCCGAAGTGTCCAGGTGTCCAACGTCACCGGTATGATGCCAACCCGGAGTGCTAATGGACTGCTCCTCAGTCACCCACAGGGTGTCATAGCGGTCCTTCACATGCGGCGCCGACACCAGAATCTCACCGGTCACACCCGGCTCATGGGTCAGCTCATCCGCCACCGAACCGTCCTGCAACAGCGGCGCAATAGCCACCGCCGCACCGTAGACCGCGAAACCAACGCACACGCCGTCACGGGCGAACGGGTCAAGCACCTCACCGGCAGCATTCGGGGTGCCCTCGGCAATCGCCTGGCGGATCATCTCGAACGACACATCGGTTACGGGCAGGCCCTCGGTCATGCCGTACGGGGTGTGCAGGGAGGCGTTCGGCACCAGGGCGGAGAGCGCCTCCAGCAGGGGCACAGGAATCGGCGCGCCAGCACTCAGCACGGTCTGAACCTTCGCCAGGGCCGCGCGCTGCTCAGCGCTCAGCCCGTCGGCGGTCGCCACCACATTCACCAGGGCTGCGGGGGACGCAAACACGACCGACGCATCAATAGCCGCCGCAGCCGAGGCAAGGGCAGAAGCCGTCAGAGTCTTCGGGCGGGTCACATCCATCGTCGGGGTCACGCTGGTAGCACCCAGTGCCGGGCCCAACAGCGCAAACGGCGCGAAGCCAGCCACCAGACCGCTACCGGGCGCAAAACCGTACGTATTCGCAATGGCATCACGCATACCCGCCAGCTGACGCTGCGTGTACACCACACCCTTAGCCGGGCCGGTCGAACCGGAGGTGTACAGCACCGCCGCATCAGCCTCCGGCACGGGGGAGGGGAACTCTACCACGGTCGGGGTGGGCACCGGCGCGCCCGGAGTGCCGTCAGCGGCGGGGGCGGTAAACACCGAACCGGCAATGCCCAGCAGCTTCTCCTGCACCGAACCCAAAGGCTCCACAGAAATACGCACGCCCGGCCACAGCAGGGTACGGGCGGCACTGAGCGCGGCGGGAATACCCACCAGGAAGCTCGGGTTAGCGCCCTTCAATGCGCGAGTCAGACCCGGAATGCCCAGACCGGTATCAGCCACCACAATGACAGCGCCCAGCTTCATGCAGGCGTAAATCAGGGTGGTCAGGCGGGCACCCGGAGGCACCATCAGGTTCACGCGGTCGCCCGGACGCACACCCAGGGCGTGCAGGCGGGTCGCGGCGGCGTTGACCTGCTGGTTCAGCTCAGCCCAGGTCAGGGTCACGGACACGGAGGTGCCGTCCCCCTTGGGATCCATGTCCACCACGGCGGTGGAGGTGTCATTGGCGCGTTCGGTGAGGGCCGCGAGCATGGGGCGGAACGCCTCGGGAACAGTACCCTCAGCGGCTTCAACCGCGGTGCCCTCGCCGGTCGTTAGGCCGTGGCGGCGTGCGCGGGCGGCACGATGCTCCGCCTCCGCATTACGCGCCGGAACCAGCACACCATCCTCCAGCGTGCCAAAGGTCTGCGCAAGCCACGAAATCATCGGGGTGGCAATATCGTAATCCTCAATGACCAGGTGCGAGGCCTTCTCGTAGCGGTGCACCTTCGCCTGCGGCATGCGCTCCATCAGGTCGAAGAGGTAGCGGCGCTGGAACACCGGGTCCTTCGTGCCCCACTGGAAGAACGCGGGCACATCCAGGTCACGGATCTGCTCGGCAATACGCTGCATCGGAGCGTAGGAAGGAACATCGGTGCCGGTCGGAATATCGCCCACAAAATTACGCACACCCTCACGCCACGCCGGATGAGCGTAGGGGGCGCGGTAGGTGCGGTAAATCGCCTCGTTCAGCGGGCTCGGGTACAGGCGCTTGGGCTGCTTGCCTACCGGCTGCGGCAGGGCACCATCAAGCGCCCCAGAACCGGCAGAACCCGGCGCGGGCAGACGACCCTCATTCTGAGCCAAACCCAGGGTCACATCAATGAACGCGGTCGAATCGTGAGTACCCCACTCGTGCACACCCAACGCCAGGCGCAGAGCGGCAGGAATATTCTCAATGCCGTCATGGTAGACCGCGGTGTTCGTCAGCATCACGCCCGAAAGAATCTCACGATGCTCCAGCGCCCAACCGAACGACACCAACCCGCCCCAGTCATGGGCGAGGGTCACGACCGGCTTATCGGTCTCATCCAGACCGAGCGCCTTCGTGAAATCACCCAGGTCAGCAATACGGTCGGTCAGGCTGCGGCGCTCACCCTCCAAATCCAGGTGGGTGCGCTCCGAATAACCCATATCAATCTGATCAACCGCAACCACACGCCACGGGGCGCGCTCATTCACGCCCGCATCCAGCACGGTACGCCACAGGTACGACCAGGTCGGGTTACCGTGCACGCACAGGATCGTGCCAATCGGCTCCAAACCCTGCTCGACCAGCACCGGAAGGTTATCCAGGTAGTGCCAGCGGCGCGCTCCAGCCTGCTGCGCCCGCTGCTCAATGGGGGCGGTGGTGGGCACCTCCAGAAGGTGGGAGTAGCGGGGGTTCACGCCCGCCCATTCCTCCGGATTGTAGGGAGGCTGAGCCTTAGGGAAGTTCAAATGGCGCATGCTGGGGGAATCCTTCCGGATCGAATCGGTGAATGTCTACCGCAAATGTCTACCGCACAGGGGCTAAAGGGCTATAAAGGCTGCCGGGCTAAGAGCTGCCGGCTAACGGGTTACCACTGAATCTCAAGCAGGGCGGTGTTCAGGCCAGAACCCACACCCATGCACAAAATACGGTCGCCCTCCTTGTAGGTCGGCGCGCACTCGGCGAGAGTCATCGGCAGAGCCGCCGCAGCCACATTGCCCCACTTCGGGAAGGTCATGGGGATGCGCTCACGCTCAATACCGACCGCCTCAATAATGGCGTTCGTGTGGGCGTTAGAAATCTGGTGAGTCACGTAGGAGGTCATGTCGTTCCACTCCCAGCCGTCCTGATGCGCCTGCTCCCAGGCCTGCGCCACCAGCTCCAGGCCGTGCCTGAGCAGGCCCTCGGCGTCAGTGTTCATGCCCTGATCCGCCTCGCCGCCGATGCACAGGTTACGGTGCTCAGTGCCCGCGCGGGACACCGAACCGACAATGCGGTGACCCTCCGGGTGGCGGTCAGCGCGACCAATCACAGCCGCCGCCGCACCCGAACCGAGAGTCAGGGTCGCAAACTGCGCCAGCACATCCTCGCGGGTCGAATCGGGGTTGTTCAGGATGCGCACCGCGGTACGGTGCCACGGGGAGGGGTCCTCGCCAGCCACAATCAGGGCGTAGTCGATAGCGCCCGCATCAATCATGGTGGAGGCGACAGTCATCGCGTTTACGAAGCCCAGGCAAGCGTTCGTAATATCGAAGTTCAGGGCGTGGCGCGGCAAATCCAGGCGGTCGTGCACACCCACCGAAACGGCGGGCTCAAAGTTATCGCGAGTCACCGAAGCGTTAATCAGTAGGCCAATCTGGGAACGGTCAATACCAGCCTCCGCGATAGCCTTCTCGGCAGCGGCAACCACGCCGTCCTCAAAGGTCTGGCCCTCAGCCCAGCCGCGGCGAGTGCTAATACCGGCAAGACGCTCCAGCAGGCCCTTCGGCATGCGCAGACGCTTATAGGTTTGGGCCAGCTGCTCATCGAAGTAGTCGCTCGTGACGACCTCCGGAGGCAGCTCGTGGGTAATGGACAGCAGAGCTGCATTAGCGTGGCGAATGTCAGAGTTCATGCCAATTTTATCGGCGGATGCATTCAACAATGGTGTGGACCTTGAAAATAGAAGTCAGTGGGATATAGAAAACATGCGGAGACACGCACCGCGCCGCCGCAGAATTCGTGATGCTCATTCCAACATACCGCACTGCTCGGGCGAACCCGTATCCGTAGACCCAATATGAACACCCCCGTTCACCCCGCGCGTAAGATGATGCCCAATGAGGAACTTTGAATCCCCTTCACCTCGTGCACGCTAACGCCGCCCACCCGCCGCACCGCGTACACTAGAGGGATGCCGCCACGCACCGCAGAACGTGCCCGGCACACACCAGATTCTTTTGCAGAAAGGCCCCTTGTGCACCTGATGTCGCTGACCCTGCGCGGGTTCAAGTCTTTCGCCTCCGCCACCACGTTTGAGTTCACCCCCGGCATTAACGCGGTGGTCGGGCCCAACGGCTCCGGCAAGTCCAATGTGCTGGATGCGCTCGCCTGGGTTATGGGCGAGCAGGGCGCCAAGAGCCTGCGCGGCGGCAGCATGAAGGACGTGATCTTTGCGGGCTCCGGCGAGGCTGGTTCGGGCGATGGCGCCCAGCGTGCGCCCCTGGGCCGCGCCAAAGTCACCCTGACTTTCGATAATTCTGACGGCACCCTCAGCATTCCCGCTGATCGGGTGCAGATTTCGCGCACCATGTTCCGCTCCGGCGGTAGCGAGTACGAGATTAACGGTGCCCCGGCGCGCCTTGCCGATATTCAGGACCTGCTCTCGGAGGCGGGCCTGGGTCAGCAGATGCACGTGCTCGTCGGCCAGGGCCAGCTGGATGCGGTCCTGCACGCCACCGCCCAGCAGCGCCGCGACATGATTGAGCAGGCGGCAGGCGTGGTCAAGTACCGCCGCCGCCAGGAGAAGACCAGCCGCAAGCTGGAGTCTGTGGCATCGAACGTTACCCGCCTGAGCGACCTGGTTGCCGAGCTGGATACGCAGCTGCAGCCGCTGAGCGAGCAGGCGGAATCCGCCGCGACCGCGCGCCAACTGCAGGCGCGCATCCGCCAGCTGGAGGCGGTACTTTTGGCTCGTCAGCTGGGTGTTCTGCAGGCTGAGCAGGGGCAGGCTCTCGCCTCGGAAGCGGAAGGTGCCCGCCGCGCCGAAACCCTGAAAGAACAGCTGGAGGCGGCACGTGCCGCGTCCGCGAAGCATCAGCAGGAACAGAACCGCCTGAACGCCGAGGTCACCGCCTGCCAGAAGGCCGTGTCGACCCTGCGCGAGTCCGCCGCGCGCGTGCGCACCGTGCAGTCCATCGCCGCCGAGCGCGTGCGCACCTACCGTGTGGAACTGACCGAGGCGACCGCCGCCGCCCGCGCCGGATACGAACGCGCCCTGGAACTGCTCGAAGAGCGCCGCGAAGAGGCAGAGCGCGCGGTGGAAAGCTACGCCAGCTTTGAAGAACGCTACGATGCGGCGCTGAAGAACGTTGAGAAGGCGGCATCCGAGATGGCGCAGACTGAGCGCGCCTCGGGTGAGGCGGCGCAGTCTCGTGCCCGCGCGCAGGCTCAGCTGGATGCCGCCCGCGCCGCTGCGGTGGAGGCGACCCGCGCCTACGCGGCGGCGGCTGAGCGTGCCGCAACCCTGCGTGAGGCGCTGGGGCAGAGTCTAGGAGAGGCGCCCGCCGAGCCGGGGCCTGAGGCTGCCGAGGCGGTGTTCGATCCCGAGACCGGCGAGCTCATGGATTCTTCGAGCGATGCAGAGGGCGCGGGCCTGTTGCGCGTGCTGGATGCCGTGCAGATTGATCCCGAGTATGCGCGCGCGGCTTCTGCGGCGCTGACCTCGCTGGCGACCGCGGCGTTGAGCGTGCCGGTTGAGGGCGCCGAGGTGTCGCAGCTGCGCGGTGATATTGCCGGTAATAAGGGCGGCGATACGCGCGGTGAAGACGGCGAGCTTTCCGCTGACCTGCCCGAAACCACCCTGCCCGAATCCTGCGCCGCCGAACTGCGCGAACTGGGTATCCGTTCCGCAACCGACATCATTGAACCGCTCAGCGAGGACGCCGCCGCGCTCGCCGGCATCGACGAGCACGCCATGGCGCGCGTGACCGCGGCGCTGAGCGAGCGCCTGGCGGGCGTGCTGTTCGCGCCGGAAGCCGCCTCTGCAGAGCACGCCCTGCACCTGCTCACCGGGAATGAAGGTGCAGGTCAGCGCACTATCTGGCGTATTTTTGACCCCGCAGGCACCGAGCACACCCGCTACAGCCTGCTCTACACGGCTGAGGGCGCCAGCCCCCTGGAACTTGCCGCCGCGTACCGCGCCGCATCCCAGGTTGTGACCCGCACCCGCGCCGAACTGGACGAAGCCGAACAGACCGTTCAGCAGGCTCAGACCGCGGCAGAGGCGGCGGTTGAAGCTGAACGTGAGGCCGCGAAGGCGGCGGGCGTGGCGAGCGCCGAGCATGCCCGCGCCCGTGCACAGGCAGAGTCCCTGGAGGCATCCGCGCAGAACATTCAGGCTGAGCGTGCCCGCCTGAACGAGCGCCTTGCCGCCGCGGAGGAATCCGTGGCGCAGGCGCGTACCGCCTATGAGTCGGCGCGCACCCGCGAGGATTCCTACCTGGCGGGCACGGGGGAGCAGGCTCCCGCGGCGACCATTGAGCGCCGCGCCCAGCGTTTGGGTGAGGTGCTTGCCGAGCAGGTGAGCGAGCGTGAGCAGCAGCTGCACGAGCTGAGCACCGCCCTGAAGAACGCCCAGGAGGGCCTGACCAGCACGAACGATGAGGTGCAGGACCTGCAGGCGGCGCACGCGGCGGCGCTGACCCTGCTGGCACGCACCCAGACGGAGGCGGCGCGCGTGCAGGAGCGCGTGCAGGCGCTGGCTGAGCGTGCCCGCCTGGTGACCGGTCTGACCCTGGAGCAGCTGGAAGAGGAGTACTCCGAGCAGCTGCCGGTTGACGTACCCGCAGCGGAGACCGCCGGAAATTCCGCCACCGAAAACGCAGCCTCCGAAAAAACCGCCTCCGAAAATACTGCTACCGAAGCCTCCACCGAGAGCGTCCGCGCTCGCCTCAAGGCAACCCGCGCCGAACTGGAGGCGCTCGGCGCCATTAACCCGCTGGCGCTGGAGGAGTACGAGGCGCTTTCTGAACGCCACGCCTACCTGAACCAGCAGATTGAGGATTTGAAGGCGACCCGCCGCGACCTGAACACGGTCATGGACGAGGTCAGCAGCCACATTGCGGAGGTTTTCACCGCCGCGTTGGAGGACATTAACACCCACTACCGCCGCATCTTTGAGACCCTGTTCCCGGGAGGCGAGGGCCACCTGGAGCTGGACGACCCGTCCGATCCGTTGAATTCGGGTGTGGAGATTCACGCGCGCCCGGCGGGTAAGAAGGTTAAGCGCCTGTCGCTGCTGTCCGGCGGTGAGCGTTCGCTCGCTTCGTTGGCGCTGTTGATTGCGATTTATATGTCTCGCCCTTCGCCGTTCTACGCCCTGGATGAGGTTGAGGCGGCGCTGGATGACCGCAACCTCTCGCGCCTGCTGCAGGTGATTGGTGAGCTGGGGGAGCGTTCGCAGCTGATTGTGATTACGCATCAGAAGCGCACGATGCAGATTGCGGAGACCCTGTACGGGGTGTCGATGCGCGGTGGTGTGTCGACGGTGCTTTCTCAGCAGATGGAGGAGCTGCGCGAGCTGCTGTAGCTCGCCGCGCTTATTTACCCCGCCTCGCTGCGCCTGTCCGACCCTGCCGCGCGCCCCTCAACCCGCGCGCCCCTCAACCCGCGCGCCCCTGCCTAGCCTCGCTTGCCCATCCTCTAAACCTTGCCAGACGAGCCACCCCATACCCGTGCGCGCACCCACCCGGCGAACGTCACATGTCCTAGGAATGGTCATGTGCACCTCAAGGTATTGTTCACCGCCTGCGCCCGGGTACTATAGGGGGATATATGCGAACGCCGCCCCACCTTATTCGCGGTTGGCGTGGTGTTTCGCTGTGATCAGGCCTGATGCCCCTCTACCTGCGGCGTGCATCCGGCGGCAACCATCCAGGGAAGGAATAGTGATGAGCGAGAACCTGGCAGATGCTTTCCTCAGCGGCGAGTCGTTGAAGAATGCCCCCGGCCCCTATTTTGGTGAGTACGGCGGGCGGTGGATGCCCGAGTCGCTGATTGCCGCCATGGATGAGCTGGAGGCGACCTTTAACGAGGCGAAGAACGACCCCGAGTTCATTGCTGAGTTCCAGCGTCTTTCTGCTGAGTATTCGAACCGTCCGTCGCTGCTGACTGAGGTTCCGAAGTTCTCTGAGCATGCTGGTGCGCGTGTGTTCCTCAAGCGTGAGGACCTGAACCACACGGGTAGCCACAAGATTAATAACGTGATTGGTCAGGCTCTGCTGGCTAAGCGTATGGGCAAGACCCGTCTGATTGCTGAGACTGGTGCGGGTCAGCACGGTGTCGCGACTGCGACCGCGGCTGCGCTCTTCGGCATGGAGTGCGTGGTCTACATGGGTGAGGAAGACACCGAGCGTCAGTCGCTGAACGTGGCTCGTATGCAGCTGCTGGGCGCGAAGGTGATTG
>ENA-OWLE01000038-OWLE01000038.1-metagenome-genome-assembly--contig:-NODE-38-length-21988-cov-4.971231_pt1 | contig 21988 bp, 16 predicted proteins | sample MGYA00245345_ERZ651094 | MGnify/ENA primary metagenome ERZ651094 (study PRJEB26857, sample SAMEA4031770) | metagenome | biome: human; feature: oral; material: saliva | place: Philippines | collected 2014 | study... | reverse complement strand
CATAACAGACCATGAGACAGACCAGCATCAAAAAGCCGACGTGCCCGGATCCAGACTCTCCAGAACCCAATAGGGGTTGCAGTAACTCAGAGAGGAAAAGCCCTGTTGCAGCACCGGCAACGGTTGCCTGCACCTGCTGAAACCGTCGTCCAGGTCGCGGGCGGGGAAGAGGCACCAGAAATACTGCTGGAAGAATCAGGCTCAGGGCGAGAAGTACAGGGATTCCCTGCTTCCATAGCCCTATTGCACCGAGCATGAGGGCTACAGAGGCGCTGGCGGTGAAGAAGCCGGCGAGAATTTTCTCCGAAGCCCACAGACACTTCTCATAATCGTCCAGGTGTTCCAGGTACCAGTTTTTCCACCGGCGGGCTTCCGACGGACTGAATACAGCTTCACCTCGGCGAAAGGTCGCCGCGTCGATAAGCTGTGCGCGATACATTTCCCGCACCAGAGATTCATGACGACCCACGAGACAGCTAACGTCTTCGGCGGTCAGATATTTCTCAGGCCCCAGAGGTACACCAAACATGATTAGAAATTCGTCATTTAGTTCTTGGTGACCGGCACCCTCACCACTAGGGGTTGGAATTTCCACTGCGTGACTCATACTCAAAACCTTACTTTGTTCGACATCTCTATATTTATATTCTACTAGAAATTAAAGAATATATCCAGGATTTCCGGTTATGTTTCTACAACAAAGTGATTGCACTATGCAGTCATTGCATAATGCAATGACTGCATAGTGCAATCACTTGTTTTTACCTGATATTTCAAGGAATACAGCAAAAAAGGGGGTAGATAAATCATAGCGATTCATCCGCCCCCTTCACACCCAAAGTCTCTAAGGCTCAACACGGCGGCGCACGGCGAAAACCCCTGCTGCGCCAGTTGCAATCAGCATAAAGCCGCCGATAGCAAGACCTCCACTAGATTCTGTTACACCCGTATAGGCAAGCTCACGGCGCTTTTCCGTCCTCGAATCCTGAGCTGGAATCGCACTAGGCGACACCTTCTCATCCTGCTTCCGCACAGTCGAGTCCTTCGGCTGCTGAGTGGAAGGCTTCACCGGCGCGGGTGCCTCCGGCGCGATAACAACTTCCACTTCACCAGCCCCTAAAGCTTCCCCCGAATCCTGAACAGCAGGGGAAGAGCCCCGTTCATCAGAAGGCGCAATAGGCACTTCCCGGTTCACATTGCTTGGATCTTGAGAAGCCCGCGGTGTAGATGACGGTTCCGGCTCCGGCTCAATCACCGGTACAACATCGTCAGTCGGCCTCTGCTCAGCGGGCACTTCGTCACGCTCACTTCGCACCGGCTCAGGGGTGATAGGCACCTCAGATTCACCGCTCGGCTCCGGTGCCGGTGTGCTCGGTTCCGGCTCAGGGGTAATAGCCACGTCCGCATCACTGGAGGGCTCCGGCTCTGCTGCGGGCGGGGTACTCGGTTCCGGGGAAGGGGCAAGAATGACCTCTGTCTGCACTACTTCCGGTTCATGAGATTCTGCAACCGGTACAGCGGGGGTTTCATCCTGCACAGGCGCGACTGCATCTTCACCATCTGTTGCAACCTCAGCTTCCGGCACATTTTGACCTGAGCCGATACCTTCTTCTGCTTCCGCAACCGGTGCCGCCCCGGTGCGCACAAGATAATAGTTCACAACGAGAGCCTGGGTCTGCTCACGGGTCAGAGAATCGCTAGAGCGAATCGTCACCGCCCCCTCTTGGGCGGTGGCTGCGGCACAAGACAAAGCGGTCGCGGCGGCGGCCATAGTGAGTGAGGTGATAAGAACCTTGTAAGGGCGCACTCTTTCTCCTTGATAAGTTAGGAATTGCTGATAATGATGCTTCGGCGGTCAGCCCCCACAGTGACGCGGTGACCGTCAGCGGTCATGCCAATCACAGGGGAATCGCTGGAGGCAATAAATCCGGCGGTAGTCGCCTCGCCAGTGGCTCCACCTTCAAATTCAAGGCTGAATCCACCACCGGCACGGGCGGTAACCTTGACCGGAACAGACGGAAGAGGATAGCTGCCCTCACCGTTCAAGTGCATCACCTGAACGCCTGCAATTGCAAGGGTGCCGGTCGGGTCGATTTTTACTTCCACTCCAGCTGGAACTTCAAAAGTCCGGGTGACACTTTCAGCATTAGCCCCCTGCACAGCGAGGATAGCCCCGCCATTCGCGGCGTGCCAGAGCGTCACCACCTCTCCGTCAGCAGTAGCGCCTACCCATCCGGCAAGGGCCGCGCCCTCAGCCGGGGCAATAAGCGCATGAGTGCCCGTCTCAGCGCCGGAAGCGGTCGCGGTAATGATGCTTCCGCCATTGCGAGTCGATGCCCACAGGCCAGAGCCTTTGCTTGTGGCAATGAAAGCGGCACCCTCAGCGGGGGAGCGGTACCTCTCCGTTCCAGTCACACCGATCTTCTGCACCGTGTTTGGGGTGGTGTCAGTGCGTGAAATGAGCACCGGTTCACCGGCACGGGTGATAAGTGCCTGTGTCTTCGGGCTAAACCCAGTTAGAGCTGAGAATTTGCCGCCGCCCCACATGAAATAATTTCCTGCGGCGGTGTAGATGAATCCGTCTCCGGTACTGCTAATGCTCACCTGTGCGCCGGTCAATTTGCTCTTCGTCAAGTCAGTTTGGCTCACTAGAGCGCCGCGTGAATCGACGACATAGAGGGTGTCCCCGTCAATGTAGCTGATGTGCTGACCATCGCCGCTAATTGCTGCGGCCTTGAATGTTCCGTTGTCCAGAGTCAGGGTAATGTCAGCTGGGGCGGTCGCTGCGGCTGAGCTGGACGGTGCGTTCATGCTGGCAACGGCGGCGATAGCTCCGCCGCCTAGAGTCACAGCCAAGAGTGCCGCTGCCGGAATCATGAGGACTTTACGCTTCCACAAAGGGGTGCGCTCCACCTCTTCGGTCACGGCGTGCAGCACCGGGTCAGCGTCCGCTCCGACAGTGTAATGGCTCGTTTTACTGCCTTCACGGACAGAAACCTTCACGTCGCGGTTGAGGGTTTGGGCGACGGTGGCACAGCGTTTCCACACCTGCACCAGGGCCTCTTCGGTGGTTGCGTCCTGAAAGGTGCGGGGGGCGTGGTCTTGAATTTCAAGCTGGATGAGGCCGTCAGCTGAGACGGTCGCATCAATGCGGGGGTAGTCCAAAGCGTCCATAATTTACTTCTTCTGTGTCCTAGCCTTTACGAACGAATTAAAACCTTGCGGTTCAAGGATGTTTGCAGCCTTCCATTTAGTCGGCCTGTCAGCGGTACGGTGCACGCGAACGAAGTACTGCGGGCTGATGCCTCCTTCGACGGTGACCGCAACGGTGGCCCAATAGGGGTTTTCCCCCATAGCCGTTTCGAGAGTCGGATCATTAGTGATGGTCGCTCCGGTGACCTTCCCCTTAAGAATGCCGGTTTTGGTCTTCGGGCCGAACTGGTTCTGGAGCTCAGGGTCAATCAAAGGGAAGAGCTCTTCGCTCCATTCCTTGTAGTCTTTACCGCTGGTGTAGGCGGTCACGATTGCCTTTGCTGTGTCCACCGCGCGGGCGCGGTCTTCGTCAGTGATGGAGGTTAGCACCGCTTCGCTGGAGGGTTGCTGCTCACCTACCCCCACCCCTGCAAGAGGGGAGGGGTCAATGCTGACCGTAGGGGTCGGCTTGGATGTTGTCGTTGCGGTGGGGGAGACAGTCGGCTCAGCGGTGGTTGCAGTAACGGTCGGGGACGGGCTAGCCGTCGCGGTGTCCGTCTTTGCAGAGCTTGCACAACCAGTGGTCAGAAGTGCCACTGCAAGAGTCAATACTGCGGGGGCGATTCCTTTTTTCATCATCAATCAGTCCTTTTCTTAGTTCGGCATGTAGAGGAATGCGGACGGCGAATCATTCGAGACAACACGGGTGTAGTAAATGTGGTCATTCGGTGCGCCCAAGCCGTTGTAGCCCTCTTCAACGAAGGTTCCGTCATCTCGGACTTCCTTCACCATAGCAACGTGACCGTAGCCACTCATTCCCGCAACGTGCGGGCCATAGTAAACCACTGCGCCAACCCGCGGTTCATGACCGCTAGGCCAACCTCGACCGGTCCAGGGACCAAGCCATACCGAAGCGTTACCGGGCGAGTGGAAAGTGATATTTTCTGCATCGCCGCCTGTCTGTCGAGTGACACGCCATGCGGCGAAGGCGACACATTCGCTCGGGAGTGCGTTTGTCGGGTCGGGGGCCGTCGGACAGTAGCTGTAATCGCCGTTGCAATGTGCCATGTGAGCCCACGGGTAATCATCGCCGGATGAGTCCGTGCTGACAGAGCCTCCGGTGTTACCGCCGGGGTTGTTCTTGTCCGTCTTGGCGGCTTCCTTCTTGCATTCCTTCTTGGTGCTAGAGGTATTTTTCTTCTCTGCCGGGGCACTATTCGTCGCTGCTGCGGTCGCCTTCTGTGCCGTCACATTGGACAAAGAGGGTTCCTGCTCGCCGGTAGGGTAATCCTCAATCCCAAGCTCTTTGATGAGGGTCTGGTACTGCTTCCAGTGCGCGCGGATTGCGGGGGCGTAATCTGCGTTTTCAGAGGTGTTCCAGCCTCCGTCTTGCTGGATAACTGCGGTGGGGCCTGCGTTGTATGCCCTGAGCACATTATCGATTTCGTCGCCGCCTACGCCAGAATTGCGAAGGATTCGTTTAAGGTCGCCCATGTAGCGACCCATTGCCCGGATTGCATCGCGGGGGTTGAAGGGGTCGCCGCCGTTACCATAGGACGGCCAGGTGCCCGGCATGAATTGGGCTAGACCTTGCGCTCCTACGCCAGAAACAGCGTTAGGATCCCACCCCGATTCTTGGTGGATAGTGGCTGCAATGAGGGAGACAGGAAATCCACTGAGGGTGCTAGCCTCCTTCAGCTCGGGAAGGTAAGTTTTGATCGTCTCGCCCCGGTCTCCAATGCTGGTGACTGGCTCTGCTGCCGGTGCGGGGGCGGCATGCTGGTTTCCATTACCGCTGGTGCCGGTGGTCGTGCACGCGGCGGCGGAGTTGCTGCCGAAGGCGAGAAGAAGGGAAAGAATGAGCCCGAAGATAAAGATAAAGGGCATGAAAACGACGAGGGCACTTTTTTGCTGCATACGGTTCTATCTCCTGGTGTTGCGGAGGTGGTCGGATGTATGAGTGTTTGTGCCCTGAGCCGCCCACTGGTGAGGTGGCCTCAGTATCAATTTTAACGGAAAGGTTCGACTTTTAAAAGTGTTCCGGGGCTCATTTTTGCCATTGTGTGCAGTGATTTCCTGTGGATAACTCTGTACAGGGTGGGGGGTTTAGCCGCGTTAGCTTTTGAGGTAACACCCCCTACTTCCCAGTAATCACAAGGGAAGTAGCTAGTTTCAGAAGCTGGCGCCATTAAGATGATTAATCAGATGATTACGCGCGCATGAAAAAAATCCCCTGTGGAAAACTCAGGGGGACAAGATGATGATGATGACAATAAAAAATCTCACCCTGTACTGGACATACAATGCCCAAAAATGTTAAGGTGAGGGTAAATTAAATATGGCCCCGAAAATGCGCAAACACTCGGAGCCATATAAAGCAACACCTAAACAAGTTTCAGACAGATAGGCGTTACCTGTGAAAGATTCTACCGTACCTTCGGGCATTCAGTCCACTAACTCAGATGTAGTACATCACACATCTACTGCTCCTCAGAGCATCGACGCTCACGAGGATTTGGGTTACTACCCCATCGCTTTCATCTCCTGCTGCTTGCCCTACCGTGACCCGCGCAAGCGCACCGATTTAACCCCCGCAGAAGCTTTTAGCTGGACTCGACACAATGGCCCGGTATCCCTCAGCCTGACTGCTGGAAGCTACATTGACGGCAAAGGCGAAACGCAACTTCACCTTCCATTCGGTCGTTATGCGCGCGTGCTTCTGATGTGGCTAACGACTTCCGCACTCAAACATCAGAGCCGATCCTTCCCTCTTCCTACCTCTGCCCGTGGTCTACTAGCGGAGCTAAAGATTGATTGGTCCCGTAGCCAGGCGCGAGACATTATCACGCAGCTTCGGGCATTGCTGGCGACTCAGTGCGTGGTGACGCACCACGAGAAGCGCAGCGATAACTTTGTGGACATCAGCGAAGAACGATTCACGATTGGCACACGCGCCCGTCTGCACTTCTCCACAGATGAGAATTACGGCGATTTTGACCCTTCCTCCCGCTCTCACATCGAGCTTTCAGAGCAGTTCTACAGCTACCTGGTCAAGGGAAATTTCGCTCCGGTTCTCTTGGACCGCTGGCGGCGGCTCATTGAGGAAAATACCTCCCCACTAGCCGCAGATCTTTTCCTGTGGCTGGCCCTCCGTGCCCCGCAAATCAGCAATGATACCTACGTTTCGTGGGCTAACTTGCAAACGCAGGTCGGCTCCTTTGTAACCCCTGGCCGTGAACGAGATTTCGCCGCGACTGTCACCCGTGCCCTGGGCAAAGTTCGCGAAATCTACCCGGAAATGCGATTTACCATTTCCGGTACCGGAAATCGTAAAGGTTTCCGCGGCCTGGTCTTGCACCCGTCCCCGGACGCTGACCTGCTCGGTCTGAACCCCCGGTTGCAGTATGAGGCAATCGCCAAGGTTCAGGCCGCCGCTGAGCGGGCGGGGCTGGTTGAGCCCTCACAGCCGCATCATGGAGTTAACCTCCAGCAGTTGCGCGGGGAATTGGTGCATAGTGGCCTCACTGTCGCTGAGCGCATCACAGACACGGCTCTACAGGCCGCAGTTAATGTTGTGCTGGAACGCGCGAAAACCCCGCCCGCCCATCCGCAGGCATACGTCCGTGTCAGTCTTATCAATGACCCGAAACTGCTCGCTGTTGCACCTGCACCCGCTGTCGCAACGGGTGCTCATAACCTGGCAAACATGCCCGCAGTAGCGGCACCTGGCACTGTCCAGCCGTACCTGTGCCCCGTGCATCAGCAGATGGTCGGGGAAAAGGTCTGCCGCGATTGTGCTGTGGAGCTCAAGATGGCGGGCACTGACCATGCCACGGCTAGTGCTTGCTGGCAAGCAATCGATAGCCGGTTGAATGCTCTGCACCACGCCGGGGTGAACACCGCCGCTGAAAGGGTGAACTTCACTCATTTTGCAATCATCCACGGCGTGAATTAAGACTCCACAGAAGCCAGGAAATAACCTGCTCTGTGTTACGGTACACAGGTACCGATAATTATTGCTCAGCACTGCATATTTTCTGAGCACACACACCAACAACCACAAGGAGGCGCGACATGCTCGCTGCTGTAAACACCCTTCTGCTGAAAGCCGCTGTCCTGGCGGCCCCTATCAACCCCGGCGCGCCTGAACCGCCCCCCGGCGCTGACAACATCCTGACCATCATTCGCTGGGCATCATGGATTGGCGCCGCAGCTGGTGTTCTGGGCATCATCATCACCGGAATTTTGATGGTGCTCTTTAACCGTCGTGGCCAGGGCGAGGAACACGGAAAGTCACTCGCAATTATCATGATTGGTTGCATCGTCATTTCGTCAGCGTCTGCAATTGTCGCGATTTTCTTGCCTTAACACTTATGCACGGGGTGCCTTCGCGCACCCCGCGCCCTTTTAACCTTTTCTGTCGCCCCATCGTCGGGGCTACCTATCCCCTTATCGTCTGCCCTTTTCCTCCCCGTTAGGGCATAACGGTGCACCCGGATTCCGGGTGAAAAAGATTTGGAGAACATGTCATGGAAAAAAAATCTGGTGTGACGCTTCCCCGCTGGGTGCTTGGCATCATCGCCGCCGTCGGTATTCTTCTTGTTCTGCTGCTGGTCGTGTTGATTCCGCGTGGCGGTTCCAGCAACGGCTCTAGCTCGGGCACCTCGACGAGCACGGCTGAACAGCCTCTTGCGCGCGCGTCCTCCTCAGTTGCGGCCGGATCGTGTGGTGCTGGCGCATCAGATGACCAAGCCGTGATGGACGCGGCACCGAAGGGCACCTCATGGGTGACTACTGATGCGGGCTGGACTGGCCCGGTATCCAAGACGGCGGGCCCTATGGTTTCCTCGCCGGTGCGTTCCTGCTTTGAGCACTCCGCAGATGGTGCTCTGCACGCCGCTATGTGGGCTACCATCGAGATTAACGAAGCCCCTGCTGCATACATGCCGTCGGTTGTCGGTCCTGGTGCTGAATCAATGCGTCAGAGCCGCCAGAATGATACGAAGACCCGCACTGTTGTTCGCATCATCGGTTACCGCTATGTTTCCTACACCCCGGAACGCGCGAACGTTCGTGTGCTGATGCAAACCCCTATGGGTGATGAGCGCAGCTGGGATATTGTCATGGTCTGGCAAGACGGCGACTGGCGTTTCTGGGCACCTACGACCCTTCCGGGTGTCACTGTTGAAAGCGACACTAGCAAGTTCATCACCTGGGGCTCCTAATGGCTGGCGAACACGACGTTAATGCGGGCTGTGGCCCGGCAGACTTTGTCTGTGCTTCATCTGAAGGTTTCCTAAACTCGCTCTTTCATGGTGTTACCGGTGCGCTTGGTGACCTCGCAGCAGGTCTTGGTACCTTCTGGATACACACCCCAGCCGTGCCTCTTGAAGGTGACGATAACGTGGTGAAATTCCTCCAAGACTCCACACTGTATTACACCGGCGTGCTACTGATTTTTAGCTTCATCATTGCCGGAATCAAAATGATTTGGACGCGCAAGGGGCAACCCATGGTGGATTTGCTCGCCTCACTAATGCGCTACCTCATCGTCTCGGCAGCCGCCGTCCCGGCTGTGGCTCTTCTGCTGAGTGCCGGTGACCAATTCTCCGGCTGGATTATCGACAAATCGACTGATGAAGGGTTTAGTAACTCACTAGCCGCACTTCTCGGCGTTGCAGTCTTCACCTCCGGTATCACACCCGGCATTGCTATCTTCGTTATCGTCATGGGCATCATTGCCATTCTGCTATCTGTCATGCAGATTGGCATGCTCATCATCCGCTCAGCGCTGGCGCTTTTGCTCGTGGGCACCCTTCCTCTGGCTTTCTCCGCGACAAACACGGACTTTGGCCGCCAATGGTCACAGAAGCAAATTTCATGGCTGATTGCCTTTATCCTCTACAAACCGGTTGCGAGCTTGATTTATGCCGCAGCTTTTAAAATCTTCGGCAGCTTCGGCAAGACAGACGGTGACATCGGCCAGAAAATGGTCTATTTCATCTCCGGCTTGATTCTGATGATTGCCGCGCTTCTAGCCCTTCCCGCTATGATGCGCCTGATTGTCCCGGCGGTCGGTGCAACCTCTACCGCAGGCGGCGCAATGTTCGCCGGTGCAGCTCTCAGCAAGGGTGCCTCCGGTGCGGTGAACTTCGGTTCTCGTGGCGCAGCGGGTGGCGGCGGCGCGGCGGGCGCAGGTGCATCTGGTGCTGGTGGCGGTGGCGCTGCAACAGGTGCCGCTGCTTCTAAGGGTGCCGCTGCTGCTGGAGCGGGCGCTGCAACAGGCGGTGCTGGTCTTGCCGTTATGGCCGCAGCTAGCGCAGCATCACGTGGGGCAAAGACCATAAATTCCGCGGTGCATGATGCCGCCGGCGAACAAGCGCCGCAAAGTTCAGGCACCGGCTCAGGGTCTAAGTCTAGCGGCGGTTCTCAATCGAGCGGTAGCAGTGGCTCCTCCACGACCCGGGGCGGAAATACCCGCCCGGCACCTCCGCCCCGTCAAACCAAGGGAAGGTAAATTATGGCAACGTTCGATTACAACGAGCCGACCTATGGCAACTTTCGCCGCCCGATTAGCACCGGTCTAGGTCGCTTCTCAGGCCTGGCAACCGCGCTGATTTTCGGCACTGCAATTATCACGATTATCACGCTCCAGATTGCCGGTCTTCTCGCTGGTCTTCTCGCTGGTCTTCTTTCCTTCCTTGTGCTCGGAACCCTCTGTCTCAAGGACAGGCACGGTTACACGTTCGCTGAGCGCACCGCTGAAAGGATCATTTTCATGTTTGCAAAATTCCGCAAGCTCAATATTTTCAGGTCGGGCCCAATGGGTATGACCCCTTCAAGTAACTTCCGACTGCCGGGTGTCGCTTCCTCAGCAACCACGTTTGATGGAACCGATAGCGTCGGTAACCCCTTCTCAATGGTGCATTTGCCCTCTGCTGGCGTTTTCTCTGTCTCACTGGCCGTCGAGCCGGACGGTGCAGCAATGGTCGATCAGAAAGATATTGACCAATGGGTCGCAAATTGGGGAGGCTTTCTCGCCATGATGGGTCGAGAAGAGGAAGGCCTTATTGGCGTTTCGGTGACTGTGGAAACTTCGCCAGGCTCCGGCTTGCGCTTGCGACATGAGATTGAATCATCACTCTCAGCTGATGCTTCGCCGGTCGCTGCACAGATGCTCGCAGAAGCGGCTAAAACCTACCCCACCGGCGTGTCTGAAACTCGCGCTTGGGTGACGTTTAGCTTCTCTGCTTCTGCTCGTGCTGGCATGCGCCGCCGCACCCCTGATGAGATGATTTCTTACTTCTCATCGAAAATTTCGCTGTGGTGCTCGAACCTAGAATCTACTGGCGCGGGCACTGCAACACCAATGATTTCTAGCGAAATTGCGCAGATCGTTCGCACTGCGTTTGACCCTGCCTCTGCTCGTCTTTTTGATGAATCGGTCTACGAGGGTAACCGAGCTGAGATGAGTCTGTCGTCAGCGGGGCCGACTACCGCGATTGTGGAATGGCCCTACTATCGCCACGATTCGGGCGTGACGGTGTGCTGGACGATGAGCAATGCCCCGCAAGGTGTTGTCTTCTCTAACGTCCTCCAGCGTCTTCTGGAGCCGAACAAGTCTGTGGCACGTAAAAGGGTGACGCTGCTGTACCGTCCGGTGGACTCTTCCATGACCGCGACGATTGCAGAGCAGGACGTGAACACGGCAAATGCGCGTCTTACCTCCACTCGTAACGGCTCTGCGCGCCTCGCTGCTGACTTGGCCGCTGCAAAATCCACCGCCGAAGATGAAGCGGGCGGCGCGGGCCTGACCTATTTTGGATTGGTCGTTGCGGCAACGGTTGAAGAGCCCGCTGATATGACCGATGCAGTCGCTACGGTAGAGCAGAGCCTCGCCTCCTCAGCGCGAATTATGCTCCGCCGCGCGTGGGGCGCGCATGATGCTGTCTTTGCCGCAACCTTGCCGCTTGGCGTGATGCTTGGCCGTCATGCACTGTTGCCTGAATCGGTTAAGTCAGCGCTTTAAACAAACAGAACGTAAACGAAAATTTTTTGGGAATGAGGTTTTTCTGATGGGTCGTCGAGTCGTCACCTCCACCGCTGAACACGAACAGAAAAGTGGTCAGCCCTCCAAGGGTTTGTTTGGGGCGGTCAAGTCATTGTTCGCTCCGCCTGCTGATGCTCAGGAACGGTATTATGGCCGGCTTCGTGGCTACGCGGTGCCTGGTGGCGGCGCGGCGCACCTGTTCGAGTCTCCGCGTGAATGGCGCGGCTCGACTCGTCAGGTGTGCGGTCTCTGGCCGTTCTCGGCTGGTTCCTCCACTCCGTTCTCTGGTGCCCCAATGGGTATTGACATTGACACGAACGCCCCGGTCGGCTGTGACCCGATCTCATGGTTCGTCGATGGCATCATCAACAATCCGTCAGTTTTTATTCTGGGTCTTCCTGGCTACGGTAAGAGCACCTTTGTTCGCCACATGCTTCTTGGCATGAACGGTCGCGGCATTATCCCGCTAATCCCTGGAGACTTGAAGCCGGACTATGTGGACGAGGTGTTGGCTATGGGCGGTCAGGTTATCAAGCTTGCTCCCGGTCATGGTCATTTGAACATCCTTGACCCTGGCGAACTTAGCGATATTGCCCCTTCTCTTCCGCCACGTACCCGTGAACGTTTGATGGTTGATGCTCATTCCCGAAAGTTGCAGATGCTCTCGGCGCTCATCTCGATTCTGCGCAAAGGCCATGTGACCCCGCACGAAGAAACCATCTTGGACGCTGCCCTCACCTGGCTTGAAGAAAATCATGACGGGGTGCCGGTCATTCAGGATTTGCTCGACGTGATTGTGGCCCGCCCGCAGGCTTTGCAGGACGTGGCACTAGACCGTGGCGATGAAACCCGCTACCGTGACTCAACCGATATGTTGGTCGCTTCGCTGATGTCTCTGAATGGGCAGGGGCGTTTTGGAGATATGTTCTCTAAGCCTACCTCGGAGAGTCTGCGCATGGACCGCCCGGCGGTCTTTGATATCAGCCAAATTTCCGACATTCAGCGTGACGTGCAGGCCGCGGCGCTCCTGGCGTGCTGGTCTACCACGTTTGCGTCAGTGGAAATTGCACACACTCTAGCGGATGAGGGCCTGAAGCCGCGCCGGAATTATTTTGTTGTTCTTGATGAGCTCTGGCGCGCGCTCCGTGCGGGCGCTGACATGGTAGATCGTATCGACTCACTGACTCGTCTAAACCGCCGTGATGGTGTCGGTCAGGCCATGATTACCCATACCATGAGTGACCTTGATGCACTCCCGACAGAATCGGAACGTGAGAAAGCCCGCGGTTTCGTGGAGCGTTCCGGTCTGGTCGTTACCGGTGCGTTGCCTCAATCAGAAATGGATAAGCTGCGCCGTGTGATGCCGCTGTCGCAATCAGAAGCGGCTCGCCTGGTGTCCTGGGCTGACCCGGGCTCATGGTCACGCATCACGCAAAACCGTTCTATGACTGGTGCACCCCGTCAGGCTCCGGGCGTGGGTCGATTCATGATTAAGGTCGGCGGTCGTCCCGGAATCTCTGTGATGGTGCGCCTCACCCAAGTTGAGATTGACATGAACAACACGAACAAACGCTGGGGGAATACGGACGGATCGGTTCACGTCGCCACAGACAATGAAGTGACAAATGCACTCGTTGGTGTTGCTACTCCTCCGCCTGCTTCCGCTGCTGAGCCTGTGGCTGATGCACTGAAAAATTTGACCCCTAGCCCGGAAGGATATGGCTACTATGAGCACGCCTCATAAGAAGAGGATTGACACTGAAACCATTGCCCTGTGGGTTGGTTTGCTTCTCGTTCTTTCTGTCACCGTCGTTTTCTACGCGGGCTATCTCCTCGGGGCATTGCTGACCGGTGCCCGCATCACTGAATGGAACCCGCTAGCGGCGGCCCTGGGCGTGATGCGCGGAACCGCCCCCTGGTCGGTGGCTTCCACCGTTGCTTCCTCCTTGGCTGCGGTCGTATTGTTGGCTGCGGCTGGTGCGTTCATTTGGCGCAAGGTAGTTAACGCGACCCCTGCAACTCGCGTTGATAAAGCCGGTGCCATGATGGGCTCCGGCGCGGACATCGCGTTCATGAAAAAACGCGCTGCCCTAGCTGAGGCTCGCCGTCTTGGCGTAGACTCACCGGGGCTTCCGATTGCAAAAACGCTCAGCGGTGAAATGCTGTTCTCTGGGTGGGAAAATGTCTGCGTGGACATCTGGGGTCCCCGCACCGGTAAGACCACTTCTCGCGCTATCCCCGGTATTCTGGCGGCACCTGGCGCGGTCATTGTTACCTCGAACAAGCGTGACGTTCTGGACGCGACACGCGGGGTGCGTGAAGAGGTGGGGGACGTGTGGATTTTTGACCCTCAGCAGGTCGCCGCGCAGCCGCCGACGTGGTGGTGGAACCCGCTATCTTATGTCGTCGATGAGGTGAAGGCAAAGAATTTGGCTGAGCATTTTGCCTCCGGCTCCCGTGAAGAAGGCGCGCGCACAGATGCCTTTTTCGACTCCGCAGCTAAAAACCTTTTGGCGGGTCTGCTACTGGCTGCGGCAAAAAGCAACCAGCCTATCACCACCGTTTATCGCTGGCTAACGAGCCCCACTGATGATAGCGCCGTCGTGATTCTAGAAGAAGCTGGCTACACGCAGATTGCACAAACTGTGGACGACGCGATCAATTCACCCGACAAACAGCGTGCCGGCGTGTTCAGCGTTGCTCTGCAAATGGCAAGCTGCCTGATGTCTCCGGCGGTTTTGCAATGGGTCACTCCTCCGGCGGATGATGAATCCCGTCCCGAATTTAGCGCCCACGATTTTGTCCGCGCTAGTAACACGCTCTATCTTTTGTCGAAGGAAGGCGCGGGCACAGCTGGCCCTCTAGTCACCGCTCTCACGGTCGCGGTTGTGGAAGCTGCCGAAGAGCTGGCTATCGCTCAGGGTGGGCGTTTGCGGCTACCGATGGTGGCCATGCTGGATGAAGCTGCGAATGTGTGCCGGTGGCGCGAATTGCCAAACCTCTACAGTCATTACGGGAGCCGCGGTATCGTGATTTGCACTATCTTGCAGTCCTGGTCTCAGGGCGTTGTGGTCTGGGGCCGTGAGGGGATGAAGAAGCTCTGGAGTGCCGCGAACGTCAAAGTTTACGGCGGCGGCGTGAGCGAAACTGAGTTCTTGAATGAGCTCAGTCAGCTTATCGGCGATTATGTATACAGCGTCGTCTCGGTGTCGCGAAACCGAAATTCTGGCTCCTCGCGTAGCACAGACAGTGACCGCAAAGACCGGATTTTGGATGTCTCAGATCTGGCTGCTCTGCCTCGCGGTCGAGCGGTAGTCTTTGCCTCTGGTGCACCGGCGGTGATGGTGCAGACAACCCCGTGGTATCGCGGCGAAAATGCCGCTGCGGTGACCGCCTCGCTGAAAAAATATGACCCGGCCAAGGCCAACGCTAAGAGGTAATCATGAGCGAATTTGAAGAGCCGTTTGATGAAGACGAACTCGACACAGTATTCCCCAATGCTGGTGAGTTCGTGCAGAATTGGCTTCTGCCAGTTTTCAATCGGAAGGCGAACGGGCGCGATGTCTTTTGGTGCCCTGAGTGGTGGAAGCACCCGGAAGCGGTCTTCCGTTTGACGAGCTTGTGGAGGTCGTGGGAAGTAGCGCGTGCTGAACCCGCCACAATGGGGTCATGGACACGTGACCAGCTGGACTACCACCTGCAAATTCTCATGTCATCCACCGGACCCTTCCGCTACTGCTCGCTGACTGAACACAATTCTGAACGTTATCAGCGAGACACGGCGGCGCTGATTAAAGAACCTCCGCCTGGAGTCTTCGACATGCTGATTTAGCCATAAGCAGAGGGTGTCACGACACATCATGTGTCGTGACACCCTCTGCGTGCGTTTAATGCGCCAGTTGAACCTGTGGCTGCATCTTAGGCTGAGGTACCCGTGCCGCTTGCTGCGGTGCGTGTCCGTGAGCCTTCGCCTGCGCGATTGACTTGTGCGGGTGTACCCCTACCGCCGCGTCATTCAGCGTGGCGGCGTGAGCGGTTTCTGCGTCCGCATGAGCTTCAAAAAACGCTGCTCGTTCACCGCGCGCTTCGGCGGTGTCCCATTCGACATCTGCCTTCTGATGCTCCTGCTCTGAAAGCTCCTCGTGCTTCTGAGCCTCGCTCGGATCATCAGCGTTCAGAGACTTCTGATGCTCAAGGTCAGCGAGATTTTCGTGCCCTTCGGCGCGTTCCTCAGCCAAATTCTGCTCGGTACGTTCCTCCCAACCCCGGCGTTCGAAAAACTCGATGAACTCTTCAAGGTTCATTCCGAATCGGTCTTGAACGTTTTTCTCCAGCACGTCAAAAGGATTCTCAGCACTGATGAAAGGATCTTCCTTGCCGGGCATCTCCGGCAATATTCCGCGAGTGACAGGCTCGTATTCTGCCTCCGGGGTGACTTCTCGCTGCTTGAAGGCTTTCAGAACGTGCCGTAACGCGTTCAGAACCTCCTTCATCTGATTCACAATTTCCTGTTCAACGTCCATGACGGGGGACTCGTATTCAGGACTCATAATATTCTCTCTTTCTTCGTGGTTCTCAAGGGGACAGGTTGGCTAGAGCTCCAGTCCACGTTCGGGGCCCTTTGCCGGGTGTTGCGGGGCGGCGGGCTGATTCGATGACTTGACCTTGGACGGACGACCCATGATGCCCAGCTGGCCTAGACGCAAAGCATCTAACGTTTCTTGGTCAGTGGGCGGCTCCGGGGCACGGTCAGCACGGGCGGCCTGAATCTTTTGCTCCACAGGCGAGATCGGTTCAGGGGTCGGGCTTTGCTGCGTCGTAGGTGCCTGCGGCTTCTGCGGTTCCGCGGTTGCTTCCGGCGCGGGGGACTGACCCTGAGACTGACTCTTCTCAGAAGCACGCTTCGACAAACGCGCCGCCTTCGCTACGCGCTTCATCTGCTCCCACACGCCCAGCACAGCTTCGGCTGCGCGGGTGCGTACCTTCGACATTGCCGAAACCGGGGCACCCTCAGCGGCCAAGCGTGCGTTGTTCACGCGCTGGCCTGCCTCGCGGATAAGCTCGCGCGGCAACGGTTCCGGGTGCGAATCCGGCACATTGAACTTCTTTCGCATGGCATCAATTTCACCTGCAACCCTTGCCCACTTGCGGAAGGCACGCTTGCGGGTCGGTACCGGCCCGAGGTTCTGAACCCACGCCGGGGCCTTACCCTCGCGCACCTGACGCGCCAATTCCTGACCACGCGAACGGGTCAGCTTGCCAATTTCAGCAGCTCGCGCCTTAAGAATCGCCTTGAGCTTTCCGCCCTTAAGCTGATTCTCCCAGAAACGGTCGAGCGTGTGACCGGACACGCCGCCAGAAGGCACCTTCGACGGCTGCGGCTTCTGCACGTTATTCTGAGCCGTCAAGCCCAGCTCACGGCGCAAACGGCGCTCTTCACGCAAGCACGCCGCCAGAGTGAAACGCTCACCGCCGCGCGAAACCTCGCCACGGATAATCTGCTCAAACTCGCGCTGATCGCCGCTGACCTCCCAGCGGCGGCGCGTAATTTCAGCGTCCATCTCAGCCAAAGTCTCAGAAATTGCTTCGTACTTTCCGGTACGGTGGGTGCCGCCGTCCTCACGCTCACAAGCATTCAGCGCCTTCACAGTCGCGGCGCGACGCTCCAGAAGCCAATCAGTCTTCGCCATAGCGTAGGGATTCCTGAACCACTCGGGGTCGTCCAGAACCAGCTTCTCCAAGCGCGCCTCGGTAGAGACTTCGCGCGCCTCAGCACGGGCAATGAGCGCATCCAGCATCGCGTCAGAGTAGCCCGCCAACGGGCGGTCTGCACGCTCAGCGTTAGCGCGCTCATCGACAATCTGGCTAATGCGCCAGGACAGAACGGCGGCTGCATCAACCGGCGTTTCCGCGTCCGTGCTCAGGGCACGCGAACGGTAGGCACGCTCCACAATATCGGGCACGTCCAGACCTGCACGGTGCAACTCGCCCAGCTGCGCCGCCAATGCGCCGAAACCTTCGGAGTTAATAACGGCGGTAATATCAGCGTCCGCTGATGCACGCGCTCCGGTCGGCATCTGAGCTACCAACTCGTCGGTGGCTTCGCCGTCATAGCGTGCCTGACGCATCTGTGCCCGCAAGCTGCGCGCGAGAGCTGCATCTTCACCGGTGAGGTCAAAATATTTCACACGCTCCATGCCCTGCGTCATGAGGTCAGCAATCACGGCACGCTGAGCAAGCTCTGAATGCTCGTTGTACTCCAACACTGCGGCGGCGGTATCCATCTGCTGCGCGCGGATCGCATCCACACTTTCGTGCACGCTAAACTGAGCCTCCCCGTCATGACGGGCGGCCACGGTCTCCAGCACTTCATCCAGCTTTTCGCCCTCATTCAGGCGCACATAGAGGTTGTTCTGCTCGCGTCCACGGGAAAGGCCAACGTAGGCTGCGGCACGGTCGGCGCGGCTGTCAATCAGCGCGTGGGACGTGTCCACGGTGGCACCCTGTGCACGGTGCACCGTCAGCGCGTAGCCCAGTTCGACATTCTGGCTGACGTATTCTGCGGGAAGAGTGACGGTGCCGCCATGCTCGACATGGCGCACCTGCAACGAACCGTCTTCGTTGATTCCTTCGACGTTCCAGCGGTCACCATTCTTGACAAAATCATGCCCTGCAAAAACCGACAGGCGGCGGTCATTGCGGCGCGTAACGATCGTGTCGCCCACAAAAGTGGTGGCCTGACCTGCACCCGGTGCAGAGCCAGGACGCAACAAAACACCCTCGCCGGTCGGCTCACCAGAGGTCGAAATACGGTGCGCCTGAGCAAGCGCGTTCAGGGACGCGACGGCTTCATTAGATGAGCCCATCATCAGCGAAGACTTACCCTCGCTGATGTCTTTCTGCCATGCGGCGAAGACCTGCTGGGTCATCGCTTCACCGTCACCACCGGCTACGCGGCCCTGCTCGCGGTACCACGTAAAGGGCTCATCCTTGCCCACGGTGACCGGCTCGCGAAGGCGCAAGGTCGCCGTTGCTTCCTCTTCATTCTTGAATCGGAACAGCTCATCGAGGCGTACCGCGCCGACTTCACGGTCAATGAGGCGAAGGGCACCACCAGCGCCCACAGCTGAGAGCTGACGGTCATCACCCAGCACGCGCACCAACGCGCCACGCTCAGCGGCAATGGTCACCAGTGCGTCAAAGTCACGGGTGGATACCATGCCCGCTTCGTCAATCAGCAGCACGTCACCGGGGCGAATGCTGAGCGGCCCGGCCTTGGCACCGTTGGTGTTTGCGGCCAGAACCTTTGCTACGGTATCGGCACCAATTCCCAGTTCATCGCCCAAAACTTTTGCGGCGGCGGCGGTCGGTGCCATGCCGATAACGCGGCCTCCGGCGGCCTGAATCGTCTCCACGGCAAGAGAAACAGATGCCGTTTTACCGGCACCTGCTGCACCGATACCGGCCACAAGCAGACGCTCAGAGAGGGCGAACTCACGCGCCAATGCTTCCTGACCCGCCGGAAGGGAGAAGCCCTTTTCCGCCAGCTGCTCGCGGCGTTCCTGGAGCTTCTGCTCGAAAACATCGAAGGTCGCCGCCGGAATCACAGGCGCGGTTGCAGCATCCAAAATCCTAAGCTCAGCGTCCACCATCTCCTGCGTGGTAAACAACTGAGAGTCACGGCGCACAAAACTGTTCGTGCCGTCAGCGCGCAAGAACTCGTCGGCAACCGGGCGGTTCTGCTCGCCGGAAAGATTCAGAACCTTCTGCTCCAGGGCATGATGAATGGCACCGGCGAGACTCTGCTCATCGGTGCTCTCAGGGGTGCTCTGCTCACTGCCAGGAACCGGCACAGGGAAGCCCGCCCCGCGCAAATAACGGGCGGTTTCAGCCTCCACGTGGGAACGGCGGAACACCGCACGCTGTGCAGTCACACGGTCGAGAATCTGCTGTGCGTGCTCCTCGGGGGTGCGGATGAGGAACTCAGCCTGTGCCTGCTCGCGCTGGGCGCGTGCCTGCTCGCTGGCGGCTTCCAAGTGCTTTTTCAGGTCTTCACCGGTCGGAATGTTCACCTCGCCGGTGCGCGAAAGTGCCTCAGCTTTTGCCGCCCATTCCTCGCACAAATCCTTGAGGCTCTTTGCTTCGCTCTTGTGCGGGCGGGTTGCCAGGGTCGCCTGCTGCGCAAGCTCCAGCATGGCTTTACGTCCGGGCGCGTGACCGTGCGCCTCCACGTATTCAGCCTTGAGTCGGTCAAGTTCGGCGGAAATTTCAGAGCGCCGGCTGCTGAACTGCTCCACCATCTCGCGATCAAATCCGGCAATCTCCATAACCGGCGATAGCTCGCTCTTGGTTGCGTCGGGGACACAAACCAGCCCAAGGTTCGCCTCCAGATATTCTGCCAGCTTGGCGTTGTAGAGCTCAGACGCGGCAACGTTCCACTGAAAAAGGGTGCGTCCGTCGATTGATGACCACTGACCATCAGCGCCTTTCACTCGGTTTGAAATCACCAGGTGGTCGTGCAGGTTTGGGTCACCGGAACGCGAATCATAGTGCCTAAATTTCGTGGCAATGAGTCCGCCGTCAATGTCGATTTGGCGTACACCACCGGCACCTCGACGGGTCATAATGACCTGCTCTTCTAGGAATTTCACGACATCGGAGATAGCGGCTTCGTGGGCCTGCTGCACGCCTTCGCGCAAGGATTCATCACCTAGACCCCACGCCATAGAAACACTTTTCGGCGGGGTAAACACCATGTCATAGCCTGCAACGGAATTACTTTGCGGCTTGGATTCGCGGGCGATAAACGCTACGAGCTGCTTGTCCGTGGGCTCTACGCCGTGCTGGGCGCGGTACATTACCGCACCGACACGCTGGCGGATTCCCTGCACCTCTTCGGTGGTCGGGTCGGTGTGCTTCGTGTCGCGGAAGCGGCGGATTTCCTCATCTACCGCGCGGGTAAATTCGGTGGAGCCGTCACGCTGTGCGTGCAGGCTCGGGGCGACATTCTTCTTAAAGTGCGCGTCGATAGCACGCTGGGAAGCGTGCTGTGCGGCGGTTGCTTCGTGCTCCAATAGGCGGTAGTTTGCCATGAACTCGGCGCGATCAGGTCGGGGCGTATCAGGATTCTTGAGGTATTCACCCTTGACGACGTTATAGCCTGCTGCGCGGTAACGCTCAAGGTAACGCGAGACAGTTACGCGGTCGGGTGCGGTCTCGTAAAGGTGCGCTATATCGTCCACAATCTGCTGCTGGGTCTTGCCCTCGCGGGTGCCCTCAATGATGAGGAACGCGCGCTCAGCCGCGCGATTATGCACCTTATCCCACGCCTGGCTGCGCACTTCCTCGAACGCTTCGGGGGTGGAATTTTTCAGTAGGTCGGTAATCTCTTCGGTCTCAAGCGGAGTGAATTTGTGCCCGAAAAGAACTTCCATTTGTTCCTCGGACACGTTGCCTTTCAGACCCAATTCAGCCGCACCAGCGCCTACCCACTGACCCGGAGGCATACCTTCCACGGTGTAGTAGTCGCCTAGCTCACGGTCAGGCGCGCGCAACACATCACCGGTCGCTACTTCGTTCGTGTAGTACCGGTAGCCGTCGCCTGCGGTCAGCTTGTGGATGGTCAGCACACTCTCATTCTACCCTTGAAACTTATTATGAACAACTCATAATGTGCACCTGACTCACTGAGTGCATGAGGTGTGACAAAAAAGTAGTGAGCGTTTCAGCTCCACAGCGTGCGAGGAACGAGCACAACAAGGTGGAGGCGCTGGAACGAGAAACGGTTTTGTCCGACAACAATTTGTCGCGTTCATACACAGGCGGTGCCGGTGTGCGTGAACGCTTCTTCTCTCTGGAGGGAGCTTGCGGAAGGAAAGAGAGAATAGAGCGGTCATGCATTCCAGGCAGCAAGACAGTGTGTCAAACTGTACACACTTGTGTGTCAGGCGTGAACGGTCAAGAGAGGAGCGTGCGGGGTGAATTGATCGTGAAGCGGCTGTCCACAGGTCGTGTGCAGATTGTCCACTGGCGCGTGCCAACTGTGAATGAGCGAAACCGGCGGCTGCGCCGCCGATTTTTCGGCGGTGCGCCGAAAAATCTAGAAGCTGATGCGTCGATGAGGTATCATCATGCATAAGTGAACCTATCAGAGAAGTTCATGAATCGTTGAGTTGGGCCGCCCGGTATCTGTTTCGTGCAGATGCCGGGCGGCTTCGCTGTGTAGGCACTAGGTGGTGTTTGGGAATTATGGGTGTGGCTGCGGGGCGGATACCCTGCATGATGTGGGTCTGAAAGGTTAAACTATTCGTAGGTCAATGCTGAAACATCTTCCCGAAAGGAAAACCAAAATGTCCCGTTCACCCCGCACCACCGCCGCGCGCCGTGCGCGCGAACAGGCGCGCGCCTTCGCTGAGCGTGAGGCTCAGCTCGTGACCATTGCAGAAGAATTTTTCACCCTCCAAGAGAACACAGAGGCGGCCAAGATTGACGACAAAATCGCCGCCAAAGAGAAGGAACTAGAGGCGCTGCGCGCTAAGCGCGAAGAAGCCCGCGAAGAAGCCCGGCGGGTACTCTCTGCACCGGTCGCGGCAATGGCCGCGCTGAATGAACCTAGCGCAAACATTGCGCAACGCTTGAGCCTGACCCGTGCACAGGTAAACGGCCTGCTGCGCGTGCATGAGGAATCAGCCGAAACCGAAGAATAACGCGAAAGAGCGGCGGGGCTTCTCAGAGAAATTCTCTGAG
>ENA-OWLE01000037-OWLE01000037.1-metagenome-genome-assembly--contig:-NODE-37-length-22048-cov-4.265766_pt1 | contig 22048 bp, 19 predicted proteins | sample MGYA00245345_ERZ651094 | MGnify/ENA primary metagenome ERZ651094 (study PRJEB26857, sample SAMEA4031770) | metagenome | biome: human; feature: oral; material: saliva | place: Philippines | collected 2014 | study... | reverse complement strand
CAAGAGCTATTACCTTAGCATTTGGTAACTCCCTTGTGAAGTCTATGGAGAAGTTTGGTAAAGACTTTACAGCTAGCCTAGATACAAATGTCATGGATAGTTTCAAAGGGCTGATGCAATCTGTGATTAACTTCTTCAGTGAAACAGGAAGTGCTATTGGTAAGTTTGTAGGTGAAGCTGGTAATGCTTATATCAAATATCTAACCTCTTGGGTTGATATTGGTAGAGAGCTTGTAAATGGAGGCATCTTAGATGCTATCACATCTGTGATTGAGGCTATCACAAACTTACAAAAGATTGCTGTAAGTAGTGGTGCTGTAAAAGCTTTGTCTGAGTTCATTAAGGACATGTCAGACACATTTAAGCATCTTATAGAAGCTACAGCTTTCAAAACTGGTGCTTCTACAGTAGTTAAGTCCATTAAAGGTTTTGCAGATGAGTTTATAAAAACACTCAACTTCTTAATAAACAAAACAACTATCATTGACACAGCTTCTAAAGTAATCTCATCTGTGTTTGACTTCTTTTCAAACTTTGTTAAGCTCACAAGAGAAGGAATTAACACTACAACTTTCAATAGAGGCATTAAAGCTTTAGGTAATGTCCTAAAAGACTTACTAGATTACTTAGCCCCTGTGCTTGCTAGAATAACCTCTAGTGCCCTTAATGCCCTTACATCTGATATTGGTGTGAGATTCTTTAAATCACTCTCAAACTTTGTAAAAGCAGTAGTAACAGCTATTGAGAATGTGATTAAGTCCTTTGGTGGTGGAAACCTTGAACGAGGATTTAAGAATATCCTTAGTACACTTACTCTTATGGTAGAAATGTTTGCTAAGGTTGCTGAAGTACTTGGTCATGTAGGTAAGTACCTCATCATTGGCGCACTTATTGGTAAAGCTACTTCCCTTGTGTCTAACATTGTGTCATTTATTGGTACTACAGTGAATAGCTTAGGTCAACTAAGCAACTTTGCTCTACCTACTGCTACTAAGCAAGGTCTAGCAGGAGGACTCACAGGAGGGCAAAATCTTCTAGCTGGTGGTGGTTTGTTATCAGGCTTCATGAATAGAAGAGTTGATAAGTACTACTCTAAGAAGAGTCAGAGAGCATTCCTAGCTGATGACCCTGAAATGGGAAGTTATTATGCAGGACTAGCTCTACAAGCTAGAGATAACACAAGAGAACAGCTTAAGCTCAGTAAAGTATTTAAGGAATCAACTCAAGCTTATAAGAATGTCAGAGCCAATGGAGGTACATTCAGACAAGCTATTGGTGCTGGTTTCGATAAAGCTGGTGGTTTAGGTAAGTCACTTAAAGGTGCTGGTCTTGCCTTTGGTACAATGTTTGGTGGAATGGCACTAGATGGTATCAATAATGCAGTACAAAGTAGTAAGCTTAGTCAGGGTATGAAACAAACATCTACACTGATTACAAGTACTGCTTCAGGAGCTTTGGCTGGTGCTGGTATTGGTTCTCTATTCCCTGTTGTGGGTACTACTATTGGTGCTGGTATTGGAGGTCTTGTAGGTCTTGTTAAAGGTATATTCACTAATGATGCTGAGAACCAAGCTAAGAAAGAACAAGCTAAACTTGAAGCTGAGGCTAAGAAGCAAAAAGAAGCTATTGAAAAGGCTGAAGATGAAGCACAAATAGCTCAACTTAGAGAGTCTGCTAATAGACACATCCAGCTTATGTCTTCCTTCTACAGATCACTGAAAGGCGAAAAAGGAGGAGCTTCAGACTTAGCTACCTCTGCATCCCTTGTGGAAGCACAAGCTGGTGAACATGGTGGAGATGCCCTTAAAGCTGGAGCTTCATTAGGTTTAGCTCAAGCAACATTACCTAACAATGTAGATGCTTATAGCGTTTCTGTGAATGGTGAGACTAAGACATGGGCAGAATGGAGAGAAGAGCTTGGAGTAGATGATGCTTCATTACTTAAGAGCTTACAACAACTCTACGCTTCCTATGGTAAGAAATTCCTTGAGCTTAAGAACTCCACAGATGGAACTGTTGTACAGATCCAGACACTATCTGATTCTGAAGGTTATAGAAGACAGACAAATGTTGGTAACTTTATAGGTTCATTACAAAAGGTACTTGAAAAGTCTAAGATTGTCACAGATAAGGCTATCAACTTATCATTTGAACAGATTAGTCAGTTCAAGGATGATATTGAGTTTGCTCTTAAATCAGGTAACTTTGGAAGCAAAGAAGATCAAAGACAGCAACTTATTGAAGCTATCTCTAAACTAGGTGTAAGTAAGAACCAGTTAAGAGATTTATCTATTAAAGAGCTTACAGAAATGGCTTCTACACTAGATGAAAGTGCTTCTCTTAATGGTAATGACATCCAAGGTACAAATGACTACTTAGCAAGTAAGTTGAAAGGGTTCAAAGAGAAGGTAAACAAAAAGGTCAAGGGTGTTATTGACTATCTTGTTGGTGAAGAAGAAAAAGGTAATGTCTCCACAGAAGACCTTCAAGCTGGTTTGTCTGTTGTGTCTCAATCTAGTCAGATAAGTAAAGACAGCTTAAAACTTAAGATGTCTACTATTACTGAAGTTGCTAGTAAGAAGGCTGAGGAGCTTGCATCAGGTGGATTCAAGACTACTCTAGCTATCCTAAACTCACCTGCTATGACTAAGGATACTAAGAATGCGTCTAAGGAGTCCTTGTCTAAAAACCTTCAAGAGTTATTAGGTATTGCTGATAAGAAGATCACAGATAAGATTATTGATTATGCAACTAAGCACAAGGTAGGTCTTGAAGAAGCTATTGAAGCTGTAAGCAAAGATTATCAAGTGTCAGATAAGGAGAAAGCTCAACTCCAAGAACAGATAACTAGTTATACTAGTCAAATTGGTAAGTTAGTTGAAGATGGTGCTCTCAAAGTAGACCAAGCTAAGGCATTACTAGCAGGTGTTGATATTAAAAATATTAACACATCTAAGCTTAGTGAAGAAGGTAAGGAATTACTTAAAGCACTAGGCTATAAGGTCGATGAGACCTCAGGTAAGATCACTGAGATGAAGGATAAGACCAAAGGTAATAGTCCTAAGAATGTTGATACCTCTAAGATATCAGAAGAAGCTGAGAAGATTGAACAAGCACTCAACTCACTTGTGAACTCTGTAGCCAACGCTGTCACAAGCATCTTCAATAGCACTCCTAAGTCAGTTAGTGGAGGAAGTAAGAAGAAAAGTAAGCGTAAACAGTTTGGTGGTATCATCCCTGAGTACCATTCAGATGGTGATATTATTGGAGTTGATTGGACTCCAAGAGGAACTGATACTGTTCCTACTATGCTTACCCCTGGGGAGTATGTTTTGCGTAAAAAAGCTGTTGAGAGTCTAGGGTTAAACTTCCTAAATAATCTCAATAAGTATGGCAACAAAGCCTTGCAAAGTAGCTCAGGACAGACTATAATTAATAATGTATACAACACAAATAATGCTAAGATTAGTCAAAATATTGACAATAAGTCTCAGTATCTAAATGGGTTGTTTGGAATTGACAGATTGATGAGGTATGTTTAATGTTTAGATGTGATGAAAACTTCACCCAACCTAAACGCTACATCCAATTTAATGACCTTGTGTTCCTTGGTAGAAAATCTATTGATGAGCAGACAGAAAGTATTAGTTTGCGTGAGAATAAAACCTCACGCACTTTTACTAATGGGTCTTATGTTGGTAACACTAGTAAGATGTCTCTTGTGGACTCTAACACAATCTCATTGCAGATAGCACTTAAAACACATGATTGGTCAGAAGAGCATGTACAGGCTCACTATGACTTCATTATGGAGCAATTAATGACACCAGGAAAGCTGTGGGCTGTTCAAACAGGTCTACAGCTTGTATGGTGTAATGCTTATGTTACAAGTATCCAAAACAATAAACAGTGGGTACTAACAGATGATGACTACCTTGTGTTTAAAGTAGAGTTTGATAATCCTGACGGTGTGTGGTATAAGGCTGATGAAGATAAAACATTCCTAGAGCCTTATGATAACTGTGACTTCCTAGATATGAAAGCTAACTGCTTAGGTAAGTCAAGACACTGCTGTAATGGACTACCTAACTGTAACAACTACTGTGAGTGTTGTGAGAGTGATTGCTGTGAAATGGATGGTATGATTGATCTATGTATAGCACAGACCAATGTAGAGTTCATGAATGACTTCTTTGAAGAATGTAACTCTAAGTGGAGAGTAGTATACAACTGTTCCAAGTGTAAGAAGGATGGCAAAGGGCTTCAGTGTATGTACAAGCATGCTATCTGTGACACTTGTGTAAATGAAGTACTAAATGGAGAGTTCCTATCCACTACTGTTCTAGATAGTCACAAGTGGAGTATTGCTCTTGAAGGAGATTTTAAAGATCCTATTGTTAGAATCAATGATGTTGACTTCAAGATTAAAGGGAACTACTCAGGTGTACTTACAGCTAACTATAAAGGTGAGCTTAAGTATGCTAAATCTTGGGAATGTTTAGAGTTCAACTATCAGGATATTTCTCTTTCTGTGCTCAAACTATGTGCTGAGTTGCCTTACATCAAGAAAGGACTCAACACTGTATCAGTTAGTGGTGTAGAGAGTGATACAGCCTGTATTTATATAGATTATGAGAGTGTAACAGTATGATTGGTTATATTATTAATAGTGAGGCTTCAGGTAGGAAGTCAGTAATTATTCCTAAGGATGACTTTCTTAATGACATTCAAGTACAGTTTGCCTTAATGGAAGTACCTGCTATCACCTTAACCTTACCTTTAAAATATTCCAAGTTACTTAGTGGTAATACACACATTGTAGTTCAAACTGATGACTGGAAGTATGAAGGTTATGTAGGAGATAAGTCTAGTGACTATCAGAACAGTACAGTCACAGTTCAGACATCACATGTTATTGGTAGGCTAGGGAAACGTACCCTTCCTACCAATGTCACTGTGAAGGCTAGATCTGTAGTATCTGCTGTAGAGCAAGCTATGGGCTACTGGTCTAATGAACAGCACAAAGATGACCTCTTAAATGACTTTAAGGTTAAGTATGTAGATGACTATGCTGAAAAGAACCTTATTGAATATGAGTTTTCTAGAGAGTCCTTCTTAGAGTTCCTAACTAAAGTGTGTGAGAAGACTACATCACTCTATTGGAGAGTTAACCGTTATGACCCCTACTTAATTGAGTTTGGTATCTTTGGTATTAAAAAGGATGTACTTATTAATGAGTATAACCAACTTGTGTCATTAGATAATGTGTCTGAAAACTATGAGGATACAATAAATATAGCTGTAGCTATGTCAGATAAGTCAGACTCAGGAGCAAGTTCATTAACCCTAAGAGACATCTTCCATAACCCTAAGTTCATGCTAGAAGGTTTCCCTGTAATTAAAACTGGTAACAAGGTAAACTCACAGCGTTCTTATGACTACCCACAGCTTCCTGTATTTGCTCCAACAATTATTGGTGATGAGTTTGCTATCCTAGATGAAGAAGGTATTGCTTTGGAAGCAGGAGAGCTTTATTGGGGCACTGTTACTGATAATGATACACAGTCAATAGCAGAGGATAATAAAGAGATTACTGATGCTGATAGACTAAAAGCCACAGAACAGCTCTATAGAACAGCTATTAGAAGGCTTAAGAACTCTCGTAGGAAGATAGTCTATACAATGACTGTAGAGCCTCTTAAGAAGCACACAGTGCAAGCTGGTGATAGGGTATTGTTTACCCTTAGTGCAGGAGTTTGGGAGCTTACAGCGTGTTCTAAGTACTATGAGAAGGTTCTCAAAGAAAGTAACTGGTTCTTTGTGACCAAGATTACTGATGTATACCAAGTAGGAAGTTCACATGTACAACAACTAGAGCTTTCTAAATATCTTTACAGTGATAGAGATATCATTGTTAACCAGTAGGAGGAGAAATGGTAGATTATCTAAATAAATTAGTAAATACTGTTAGTAGAACTAAGTCTAGGGTAATTCAACAATCAAAACAGCGTAGAGGAGGAGTAACTGACCTCTATGCTCTTGACTATGTTGACTCACTCTCTACTACTTCTTCTTGTGCTCCTTACTCAGATGATAGTATTGAAGGTTCAGAGAGTGATGATATTGAAACAAGAGTAAAAACCTTTGCTAGAGCTATCAAGAAAGAAATTCCTGAAGCTAAAGCACAAGGTGTTTCTGCTATTATTGGTTATTTTGTAAGAGAGTCTAATGTAACTGCTAGAAGATATGAAGCTGACTATGCTACAGGGTATCAGTTTGACAAGATGGCACAAGAACCTACAGCAGAAAACCTATTAGGTTCTTGGCAAGCTTTTGCTAGTCTCTACAACATCCCTCTCAATGAGCCTGGGTACAATGTAGGTGGTAAACACTGGATTGGTTTAGGCTTAGGTCAGTGGACAGGGCCAAGGGCTAAGGCTCTTTATGAGTTTGCTAGAGCAAGAAATAGTAGCATCTTCACTTTCAACACTCAGGTAGCCTTCATGATGAGCGAGGAGACACTGAAGAATGTGGTTAAGGAAGTTGCGTCTAGTGATGGAGATATTGCACAGCTTACTACACGTTTCCTAGCCGATTGGGGAGGTGTTCCTGGTAATGCCCTCCAAGAGCGTATTGATGGAGCTAATAAGTACTTTGAAGTAGTTAAGACAGCCCTAGAAAGCAAGGATGAATCACCTAAAGAGAAGAATGAATCCCCAAGTGACACTGTTGTGATTGATAGATCTAAAGGATCTGCTCAGTTCAGAGTACTTGTGCCTAGTGACCTAGATAGGTTTCAGAGATGGTTCTTAAAGTTCATTATTAAGATGGATGTATCGCAGTGTGAGGGTAAAAAAGCAGTTCCTCTGTCAGATGTTCACTTAGTTGTTAGTGCTAAAAATGAAGCTACTGGTGAGCAGTCTGAGATTGAACTTACTGAAATTTTTAGAAGACAGTGGGGATGTAACTGGATTGGAGATGATGCTAGTGGGGAAGGAATTTTCCCTAATAGTAACCCAATGGAAGGTTATGACCTAATGTATTCTGCTTGGTATCTAAATGATGCACAAAGAAGTGCCTTATTCAGTGCTGGTGAGAAGATTTTCACTGTTTATGCTCTAGGAGAGGCACAGATTACACTAAGAAACTTTCTTAAGTTCAGTCACATCAACTAGGAGAATCAATGAACGTTATAATATCAAGGCTATATAACAGATATAAGAACAAGCTCAACCAGCTACACAGCATGGAAGCTAAACAGTTTAAGCTTGAAGAACACCTTGCATCTCATCCTACTGATTACCAATCTGTGATTCAAAATGAGATCCTTAAGAGTGATATTCAGAGGGTAGAGTATGCTTTAAAAGAGATTGAAAGGAATATGGAGTACTATGGAGAGTAAAAAGTTTCTTGTGAAACGTATGCGAAATAGAGTGTTAGTTGAGTCCGCTGTGGAATACTTCTTCAGACAGGTTTATAAGAACCATGATTATGGAGGAGCTAAAGAGTGGATGGATAGTGACTATCTAGAACTTTCACTAGAGAAGCACTCTATCTTTTGTAGAAAAAAGGACAATATTATTACTCTAGATAATGAAGAGTTTACCTATGACTTCTCTTACATAACAGGGTTGTGCTCAAGTTTACTGAAGGATAAGATTGAGGTATAATTGATATGACAAATGCTTATCAAGTTGCACAGCGAGTAGTAGGTCAATCCATTGATGTAGATGGCTTTCCTCCTGGACAGCCTTATCAATGTGTAGATCTTGTGAATTGGGTAGCTCAACAATTTGGTGGATCACTTCTAGGTAATGGTAATCAGATTGGTATAGGTAATGATGTTAGTAGCTTTGCTGATGTCATTCCTTACTCTAATGAATCACAGTTACAAGTTGGTGATATCCTCTCAACTAATGAACCAGGATCTCCTTATGGACACACCCTTGTGTATGGAGGAGGTGGAGTTAATAACGCTAGAGTTATTGAGCAAAACTTCAATGGAATCACACATGTGATTGAGCACACAAGAACTATTACAGGCTATGGAGCAACTATTCTTAGGATTGTTAGGGTTAGAGGACAAGATAATTATACTCCTGATGGGTCTAGTGGTACTAATGCTGATCCAGGTAATTCTAAGAAAAGTGGAGGAGTACAAAGAACCTTCTATGAAATTGTAGTAGATAAGGTTGAGGGTATTAAAGGTAATGGTGACAGCACTGTGCTTGATACTTTCTACAAATGTAACAAGGTTACAGGTAAGATTGATGGTGAATGGCTTATCTATGATAAGTATGATGGTACTGTTGGGTACTTACCTAAATCTGCTGTAAAAGAGAAGACTGAGTACTCTAAGCAAGATAAAGAGTCAGGTAAGAAAGAAGTTGAGAAGGCTAATGGCTACGACAAGTTCTCTGATAAGACTAGTGATGGTCTAGATCAGTCAGGTACTCAACAAATTTATACCTTGGCTCAATTTATATCACTAGGTAGGGTAGAGTATAGTGGCTATGAATGGACATATTCCTCAGGTAACAACTTCCCTACTAGTGTAAACGTAAATAAGAGCTATAATGCTTATGGCTTCCTTTCAGACCAAGATGGTTATATTATCCTTTCTGTGCCTTCTTCTTGGGGTGATGTAAAGGGTAGACTATATGATACTCCTTTTGGTTTCAAGGGTAAAGCCTACTTAACTAATGAGAAAACATCCATTGATGTTTATGTAAGATAGGAGAAAATATGGCTTATAAATTAGCTGAAGAGGACAAACTCTGTGGAGTTATCTATCCAACTTATGAGGGCTTTAGTCCTATTCCTAAAGTCACCTGTGACATGCTAGAACCAAAGTGTGACCAAACAATTGTCGTAAAATGTGGTGAACCTTCTGAGGAAGAGACTGTTGATAGGGTATTAGGAGAAATTCCTCTTGAGAATTTACCTACTACTGAGATAGGCATTACTACAAATAATACTATGAAACTTCCTGATGAGTCTACTGTTGAGAACTTCAAGAAAGTAAACAAGGCTAACCTTGAGAGTAAGTTAGGTAAAGGATACACAGTAGAGATTACTGTGGAAGAACCTAACAAAGTTGGTGAACCTTACACAGAAGAGATAATTACCATCGAGATCACTACCCCTTCAGGTAAGAAGGTTAAACGTGAATCTCTTCAAAAGTATATTGCACAATTTGTAGCTGAACCTGTTCTTACTGATGAAGAGATTGAAGGTCTTATCTTTCCAGTTTTAAGCACTAATAAAGAGCTTGGACATATTGGAATTAATCTAAATATTGTTACACAATCAGTTACAGAAGCAACACCTGAAGAAATAGATAGATTTAAGTCATCAAAAGTTGAAGAAGTGTCAAATATTGATGAACTTAAAGACTATAAAGTTGAGGTGGTTGTAGATAAAAGGAAGGAATTACCCCCTAAAGTTGGTGAAGAGGGTTCAGTAACTTCCATCTATAATTTTAGCTATAAGATAACTAAACCTAATGGTGATGTATATATCTCAAGTCCTTATGGCATCCCCTCATACATCAGTATAGAGGAGGACTATGATAGGTTAATCCCTAATGTTGAACCTTTCTCTGAAATTTATGTTAGAGATGGTCAAGTAGTAGAAGTTGCTAAAGTAACTGAAGAAGATAAGACAGCCTATGAGAATAAGGTTATTGAAGAACTCAAAAAGAAACTTTTTAAGGGTACTACTGTAAAGGCTAAGCTTGAAGGGCCTAAGTATAACAAAGGTGATGAGATCATTGAAGATAAGACTAACTATAATCTAAATGTTAAGTTTAACCCAATTGGAATAGAATTTAGTCATACTTATAATGTACCTCACAATTTAACCACTGTAGAAAACTTAGTCCCACCAGCTTCACTTGAACCATTATAGGAGAATTAAATGGATAAGATAATTATAAGACTTCTTGAAGACCAAGCTGTGATCTCAGGATTAACACTCTTTGTGACCACAGCTTGTGGTTGTGGAGTAGCTTGGCTTAACCACAAGAGAAACCAGCTTGTAGAGCTATCTAAAGGGGCTAAGCGTTCCAGTTTACGCTCCGAGTATCTTAACATCTATAATTCTACTGAGTTTACATGGCAAGAGAAGTGGGATATGACTGAACCTCTTGTGAAGGAGTACTTTAATGACCTTGGTGGTAATCACTATATTCATGGACTTAATGATAAAATGAGAGAACATGTAGAAAGGGAAAAGGCTAGTGGTAAAAATAGTAATAGATAAGAGCTGTTTAACCAAAAAGGGTGGAGGTTCTTATGATGATACAGAGATCCTTAACCGACTCCAAGCCTTAGAAAATAGAACAGACAACTTTGTGAAAGAGGTTACTGTGTCTAGGGATGGTAATAAGGTCAAACTAACTTACACTAGGGTTGATGGATCATCTAGTGAAGTAGAGTTTGATGATAAGGATACTGTATCTGTTGCTTATGATGACACAGCTCTTAAGGAAAGGGTTCAAGCATTAGAAGCAAAAGAAGATAAGGACACAGTGTATGATGACAGTGCTTTAAAGGCTAGAGTAGAGGCTCTAGAGAATAAGCCTGACAAAGATACTGTGTATGATGATACTGAGCTTAGAGAAAAAGTAACAGCCCTTGAGAACAAAGTAGATAATGATACTATTTATGATGATAGTGCATTAAAAGCTAGGGTTACAGCGTTAGAGGCTAAAGAGGATAAGGATGAGCAAACATTATCATTGAGTGGTAATGAGCTATCAATCTCTAATGGCAATACTGTGACACTTCCTGAAGCAACACCTTACAATGATAAGCCTCTAGTAGATAGAATTGCTATCTTAGAAGCTAAGGAAGACAAAGATACAGTCTATGATGACACAGCCCTGAAAGAGCGTGTTACAGCCTTAGAAGAGAAGGCTGATAAAGATACAATCACAAAGGTTACTTCTACAACTGAAGGAGTTACTGTGACTCCTACAACTGAGGATAATGTAACTACCTATGATGTAAACATGAATGTAGCTTTAGGTAAGTTCTATGAGAAGGCTGAGACTTACACTAAAACAGAGGTTGATAAGCTTGTTAAATCCCAAGAAGATAAAGCTACAGATATCACTGTGTATAGAGGAACTTTCACGCTACCTACTATTGTAAAAGAAGGGGCTAATGATACTGATATTTCTCCTAGAATAACTCTTACCTACTCTAGCTCAACTGGTGTAGGTATCCTTAAGGTTGACCTTATGATTATATCTGCTGTTGGACAAGGTGTAACCATTGCTAAACTTCCTAATGATGCACCTGTACCAGTAACTCTTATTGAATCACAGGTTTGGATAGGTAACACTAATACATCTATTTGGGTAGATGCTAACAATAGAACTATCAGAATGTATAACACAACTAATCCTGAAATCTTTAATAAACGTATAATTATTAATATTCCAGGAATTTTTAAAAAGGTAAAATAAGGAGAACTAAATGACTTTAACCAATAAACAATATGATTTTTATAAAAAACTAGTAACCGTAGTAGCCCCAGCCTTAATCACTTTGATTACAGGATTAGGAGCACTTTACAAGTTTGACTCAACTGCTATCACAGGTACTCTAGCATTGCTTACTACTTTCACTGGTACTGTGCTAGGTATCTCAAGCAAAAAATATAATGAAGCTCAAGGAGAGTAATCATGGATTACAAAACCTTTAAGTCCAAGTGGATGAATAAGGGCACAGATGTGGATAGTGCCTATGGCTGGCAATGTCTAACTGGTGAATACCTTGTAAAACTTTTTGATGGTAGTTACAAGTATGTCAAAGACATTGTAGCAGGTGATAAGCTTTCTACAGGCAATACTATTATCAGTAATGAACCTAAAAGATCAAAAGTTTACTACTTGAACACTTCCCAGGGATGGTTCAAAGTAACTAAGGATCACAAGGTATTCCTTAAGAATGGTACTTATAAATTAGTCACTGATCTTAAGAAAGGTGATAGCATTGCACTAGACCTTACTGAATCCAACAAAGTATATGACCTTACAGAAGATGAGCTTAGGTTCTTCGGTTTTTGGTTAGGTGACGGTTCTGTGAGAAACAGATGGGAGAACTCAAAAACATCCACAGTATTCATCACTGTAGGTACAGAAGAAAAACTAAATTACATCAATAATTTAGGTATAGACTGTACTTACCATAAACATTCTAATGGTAAAGCAGACATTATAAACTTACAGGTAAGATACCATCCTGAGCTACTAAAGGTTATTCAAACTTTTAAAGATAAAAGTATCACGGATGTGTTTACCAAAGAACAGTATCTACACATTATTGAGGGATACCTTAAAGCAGATGGGTATAATAAAAAAGGTAGTAATACAAATGTTGCTACTTCTACTAATAAGCAATTACTTGTTACACTACAACATGGGTGTCATCTAAATGGTATATCTGCTTGCTTATCTAAGAAAACTGAAAGAGAAGCTACAAACTTATCAGATAACCCCAAACCTTATTGGAGATTATCAGTAAATAAGGAGAGAAACCTTATTAATAACTTCATCTCTTTAGAAGAGATAGACAAAGAGGAGACTATTTATGTCTTGAACACTGATGGGAATCATAGCTACTATGCTGATAACCATCTACATCATAACTGTTGGGATTTATATGCACAATGGTGTAAGGAAAATGGAGTACCTTATGCCAACTGCACTGTGTCAGGATACGTAAAGGATATTTGGGAACAAAGACGAACTAATGGTATCTTAAAATACTTTGATGAAGTAGAAATGATGGAAGAGGGAGATGTAGCTGTCTTTAAAGAGGTAGCTGGATGGACTCCTGTATCTCACGTAGCATTGTTTGACCATGATGCAGGTGGAGGTTTTGGTTGGTTCTTTGGACAAAACCAAGGAAGTCAACTTACTCACCCATCAGGAGGCTCTTCTGCAAACCTTGTAAAGCTTCCTTACTCTGCTACTTACCCTACAGCCTTCAGACTTAAGAAGAAGGCTACACAAGCAACTACACAAGGAGGAAACACTGCTGTGGCTGTACCTACTAAGAATATTAATGGTGAAATCTACTCAGGATTAATTACTGGTGTAGATCCCAACCCAATGAATTGTGATAGCAATAGAACTAAGATTGATAGAATTGTCGTGTAAATAAATATTCATAGATTAAACTTGTAGAAAGGAAATCTTTTATGCTAGAACAATGGAAAGTAATTGAAGAAAATAGAGTACTTAAGGATACATTTCTAATTAGTAACCTTGGGAGAGTTAAAGCAAGAACAAGGACAACAACTTCTTACTGTGGTAATACCCCTTACAAACGCACAGTGAAAGGTGGAATCCTAAAAACCTCTGAAACAGGTAAAACTAGAAATGGTAAAGGTTATCTTGGAATACCTTTAAGATGTGAAGATGGAAGACAGAGAAGCTTCCTTATTCACAGACTAGTAGCTAAGTACTTCTTACCTGATTGGGATGAAAACTTAACTGTCAATCATATTGATGAGGACAGGTTCAACAATAAAGTAAGTAATCTTGAGATGATGACTCAATTACAAAATAACAACCATGGAGACAGAAAGAAGAAAGTTGAAATCACTAGAGAGATCAACAAATGGTCAGGAAAGTGTGTAAAACAAGCTGTAAAACTTACTAATATTATAGACAACACAGTTCTATATTTTCCTAGTAGAGGTTCGGCACAAACATTTCTTAGAGTTCCCAAACATAAACTTGATAATGTGTTATCAGGTAAAAGAACTCATGTACATGGTTGGAAAGCAGAAAGAATAAGCACTGCTAGGTATCGTGAGAGCCTAGTACCCAAAACATAAATTGCTTTGAAAGAGCTTAGAGCCTTAATACCACAATAGAGGGGAAACCACTCTATGAAGGTTTGAAAAGTTTAAGGATTGCTCAGTTTAGCATCACTACCCCTAAGTCTTCGGATATGGGGAATGTTCAACGACTATCCCATGGGCTGGGAGTAGGGTTCAAGTGAACTCGAAAGAAGAACTATCTCTCGTAGATAGAAAGATATAGTCTGGTCACTCTCTGTAATGGAGGTGCTGTGAATTGACACAGAGTTGGATTAACGACCCAATGAAACACTCGCATCACAATGCTACTACTAATGATGCTGTAGCTAGACATACTTGGTATGTTTCATCAGGTCATGGGACTTCTGCTCACTATCAAGTAACACCTGATAAAATTTGGGGTTGTGTTGGTGAGAACTATGTTGCTTACCATGCAGGAAACTATCCAGTAAACCAACGCTCTATTGGTATTGAGCACTTAAACAACACTGGTGCTCCTACATGGACTATTGCTGAGGAAACTTATAGAAACTCCGCTAAACTTATCAGAGACATCTGTGAACGCTATAATATCCCTATTGATAGACAGCACATCCTTAAACACGGAGAAATTGCTCAAACGCAATGTCCTGCGGGAATTGATATTGATAGACTTGTAGCTATGGCTAGAGGAGCTGAGTATGTAACTCCTTCCAAAGCTACTCCTAAACCATCTGCACCAGGAAAGATGCAACATGCTTACCGAGTAGATGACCTCCAATATGTCAATGGATTGTGGCAAGTATACAGTAAAGAGCTTGTACCAGTAGCCTTTAATTGGACAGATAATGGTATTGCTGTAGAGGATATCATTATCACAGACAAGAATGGAGCTAAACTTCCTGACCAGATGACACATGTAGGTGACTACTTTGTGTTTGACCAAACTGCTACAGCTGATACAGGTGTAGGTGGAGTTGGTGATGGAAACTACTACTGGAGAAAATTCAAGCTAAGAACTTCAGGAGAAATCTGGCTTTCTGCTTGGAACTTAAACCACTTATTGTTTGGTTAAGGGGGTGGGGTATATCCCCTCCCTATTTTTATTGGAGGAACTATGGAAGACATTTGTAAACAAAAAGACTGCTCCTGTGAAGATGTAGGTATTGGAGATTGTACCAAGCTACAAGAGCTAAATGACCTACAGATTAGACCTAAGATGAGAGCTATCCTAAAGGCTGAATGGTGTAACTTACCTGAAGCTATTAGAAGAGGTTTCTATGGTGTATGGTGTGTTCTTAAAAACATTATCAACCAACTGTGCTATATTCTTACTAAGCTAGAGTGCTTAGAGAGTAAGGTAGACAAGTTGTGTTCTATTGCTAAATGTCAAGATGAGAGAATCACAGGTCTTGTGGAGCACATTAAAGGTAAGATGCTTGAAAATGTTGTCTTTGGTATGAAAGGTGTAGGTACTTCTGCTAATGCCGCTGGATATGGTGATACATTTACATCTGTGACTGTACAGCAAAATGGTGACTTTGCTATTGTGTGGAACATGGTCTATGCAGGTAGAGAAGTAGGTAGAGGTACTATCACTGGTAAAGTATCTCACATGTACACTATGAATGAAGATGGTTCTGTTAAGGCACACGTATCTAGAGTTGACTTTGATGGTGTTAAATATATAGGCGATGGAGGAAGCTATGGAAACAATGCTACTTTCTCTATCCTAGATACTAATGGAAGAACAGTATGGACTAAATCTTACCAAGCAGGGTTTAGCTTCACTGACAAACCTGGATCTATTTCTATTGGTAAAGAGACTGTTCTTAGACCACAAGGAGGTAGCACAGGTGATATCTTGCTATTCAAGACACTCGACCAGTGGGATTATGACCCTACATCAAGTGATGTGAGAGCTACCTATGTAAATAACAACTCACCTCTACCTAAAGTGGAAGGCTGTGTTATTGACTGTGACAACTGCTAGGAGATACTATGTTTGAATATTGTCCTAATTGCAGATGCAGGATAAAGTTCTACAAGGCTCATGAATGTGAGAAGATGAAGCATGATCTAGCTAACTCTGTGAAGTTGGCTGGTGATGCTATTGCTAATGGAGAAGAGTGTAAAGTAAAAGAGAATACAGCACATGGCTTCTTCAGAATATGGTGTAACATCAAGAACATTATTGAGATCATCTGTGATATAATTAAACGTATGAAGTGCTTACAGCGTAAAGCACAGAAGGTTTGTGAAGCACAGCATTGTTTAGCTGAAAGAATTGAAAGTGTCAATAGATTTATTGGTGTGTACAATTCAGACCAAGCTAATAAACCTTCACCTGACCAATCTAATTGGGAAGCTGAGAAGAGAAGGCTTCAGGCTGATTATCAGGCTAGTCTAAATGGTTATAATGCTAGAAGAGCTGAATATGAAAGAGCCTTACAAGCTTACAATAACAGCAACTCAAATTATGCTTCTGCTCTTGCTTCTTACAATGCTAGAAAAGCTGATTATGAGAGAAGAAAAAGAGAATATGAAGCAGGCAATAGCCAACAAGGTGGGTCTACTAAGTGGCAAGAAGCTTGGGGTACATTCCAGCGTAATGGTGCTCCTCTAGATGTTGCTATGGGTGGATCACCTAATGGTAGTGTTCAAGGCATTGACCTAAGTGAAGCTCACAGAAATGGTTATGGACAAGGTATTGGGTTTACCTCTAAGAACAATGAAGGTACTATTGTAGACATTCAACTTAACCTCTTAGGTTACTCTTATGAAGCTGGTGTAGGAGGAAGACTTCAAGGCTGGTATGTTCAGTATGGAGGTACTTATGATTGGTACTTTGATGTATATGCTTCGACTGATGGTGGTAATAGCTATTCAGTAGTACAGAAGGATATTCTACTTGCCAAGCATGCTGATACACAAAAGCTTGCTTATGAACCTAACTGGCATCTATCAACTATTAAGTGGAATAAGACATTCACTAACCTACCTGCTAACTTTACTCACTTGAAAGTAGAAGTCAGAGGTAGTGTTCCAGGTGATAGACACCAAAACATATACACAAGAGAGCAGATTGTGAGGGCACCTTTCCCTCCATTCACTGAACAGCCTCCTGTGAACAACGCTGTTAAACCTAAGCCTTTCAATGAACAACCTCCAAAAGAGCCTACTATTCCTCCAAAACCCGAGAAGAAAGTAGAAACCATCCCTCTTATTAAAGGCGGATGTGACTTGATGGATTGTAAGTTTGATTGCTTTATTGATGAGAAATAGGAGAAATTATGTCAGATTGTATTAACTGTCAATGTGAAGAGATTGTAGTAGGAAAATCCGCCTGTGCATCTCTTAGAAAGCAGAATGATGACAGAATTAAACTACATTCCCTTGTGCTAAGGGATACAACACTTTGTGACCTACCTGAGCAGACATCTAAGGCTTTCTATTCACAGTGGTGCTTTAATAAAAACATCACTAATCAACTATGCTGGTTGATGGATAATAGCTCAGGAGGTAAAACTTATACAGCAGGTAAGGATATCAGTATCTCTAGTGAAGGGGTTATCTCCTTTACAGGGACTATTCCACAGCCTTCACCAGCTTATAATGATGCTGACCTTAGAGCTGAAAATGCAAGATTGAAAAATGCTTTAATGAAGATCATTAACAACCTTACAGCTAGTGGAGCTTGGCAAGGAGGTCTTGAAGGAGACTTTGTACCTAAGAGAAACATTGCTACTGGTAATATTAACTTGTTCTCTAACACAGTGGATAGTGACTTCTTCATCCGTACTAACAATGGTAAAACAGAAAATGACTTGGCAGGAGGTATTAACTAATGGGATGTACAACTTGTAGTGGAAACCCTAATACATGGTGTACTCAGTGTATGCCTGCTGAAGACACTTGGGTAGCCCCTGTGGATAAGTTACCTGATGTATTTATGGGAGATAGAGACCACATGTATCTTCTCCCTAATGGAGACCTATATATCCTTTCTCCTGATAGAACTAAATGGATTAAGGTTAATGGTCAAGGTGGAGGAGTTACCTATGATGACACTGCTGTGATTAATAGGTTAAAAGCCTTAGAGGGTAAAACAGATAATTTTATCTCTTCTGTGAATGTATCAAGAAATGGAAATAGAGTAAAACTTACCTACACACTTGTGGATGGTACTATTAAAGAGGTTGAATTTGAGGATAAAGACACTGTAGCCTTAGCCTATGATGATTCTGCATTGAAGGCTAGAGTGAAAGCCTTAGAGGACAAGCCTGTAACACCTACAGGAGTGAATACTTTCTTTGCAAAAGGTGATATCTCAGGTAATGGTAATTCACAGAACGTTAGAGTCACAAAAGATAAACTTGTAAACGCTGACACTATTAAAGTTGGTGATATTGTAGTAGATAGCTATTGGGATAAGAATACATTCAATGTTGGAATGTTTAAGGCAGCTTCTGTGGATGGTAATAATGTTGTGCTTAATGGTATCAATGATATTACTTATAAGCAACCTAAGCAGTCACTAACTTTGGCTGATAGAGTTTTATCAATCTCAGAGGGTAACTCAGTAACACTTCCAAATGATAAACAGACTATCTCTAGACAAGGTAACAAGCTTGTACTGTCTAATGGTGGAGGTGAAGTTGACCTCCCTACATCTAACAATTCTATGCCTTATGATGATACAGCACTAAAGGCTAGGGTGAATGAACTTGAAAAGATTAAGTATAAGGATAAGGACACCACTGTGTACCCTTATCTAGCAGAAGATCTTATATATGTGGAAAAGAAACATAGGATAGGTCAAAATTTATACAAAATCTTTACATACAAAACACCAAGTTCTAATAAACCTTTGACTGAACCCTTCATAGAGAATGTACTACAGTTTGACTTTAACTTACAAGAAAAGAATAGTTTAACTGGTGAAACCTATAATAGAAATGGTACTGACTCTAGTATAGCTAAAGTGGCTAGACAGTTTGAAGAGTTATATTCTGAACAAACCTATTCTCTATCAGACAATACATCTCTACTAGTTAAATTAAACACAGTATGGATGAGTAGTGATAATAGATTCACCTATGAGATTGGACTGGTTCTTATTTATAAGGAACAAGAAGGTGACTTTGTGAGAGAATATAGACACAATTTCACTGTTGATGAGATTGATTCAAGAGAACAAGCTCACATTTCTGTGCAAGTAGGTGGTGTTGAGAAAGGTTATTCTAAGCTTACATTAAGTAATGTATGTGTAGGAATGTCTAATTTTGGTTATAGAGTTTATAAACAAGTAGGTGATGGTGCTTATACTAAATTGGAGACTATAAATGAGTAAAACAATATATAACAAGACTACACAAACAACTACACCTTCAGTTACAGCTTATGATGATTCTGCATTAAAAGCTAGAGTAACAGCTCTTGAAGCTAGACCTGATAATGATAAGCAAACTTTAACCTTTACTGAAGGTAACAGAAACTTATCTATATCTAATGGTAACTCAGTAACTCTACCTGATTATCTTAAAAAAGATGATGCCTATTCTACATTCCCTACTTATGCTAAGCTTCAGGATGAGATGACTAGGAATATCAAGGATAAGCATGTTGACTTAGGTCTTGATAAACTTATTGAGGATAAGCTTCAGAATGGTCAGAACCCTTATGTGACTAAGGGAGATGTTCCTGCATTATCAGGAGCTAACTTCTTTGTATCTAAAGGTGATATTCCTGGTAAAGGTTCACAAACTGTTAATAAGGGAACTATCTATAATGCTGATACTATAAAAGTTGGTGACACAGTGAGGGATAGATTCCTTGAACGTACTACAGGTGTCTTAGAATATGGTTACTGGAAGGTAACTGCTGTGACAGATACAACTGTTACTGTAGAACCTCTAGGTACAGAAAGAGATATCACTATTGGACAATCTAATCAGTCACTTACATTAAATGATAATGTCCTATCTATCTCTGGTGGAAACTCTGTGAACCTTCCTCAGTATGTATCACCACAAGACTTCAATAACCTTAAGAATGAGTATAATAAACTCAAAGGTGCTTTTACTGCTTTGCTTCAAAACCTTAAGGATACTGGTGCTTGGAATCAAACAGGAGGTACTATCTTTGAAGGAAGTCTCAGACCTGATAGAAATATTGCCACAGGTAATATTAACCTCTTTGGTGGTACTGTTGATGGTAATGCCTTTATTAGAACTAATAATGGCAAGACTGAGAATGACCTTGCAGGAGGAATTAATTAATGGCAGATCAAGCTACACTTAATCAGGAGCAGATTGCTAAAGTAAGACAAGCCCTAAGCCTTAATATCTACTCTACTGACAGTGGTACTAAGACCTATATTAGTGGGAATAGCTTCAGGATTGAAAACCCTATGCTTGTTCCCTCTGTTGGAGGAGGTCAAATTGCTGTAGGACATGTTAATACTGAAGGTAGTATCTACTATGACCTTGTGGTAGAAGGTACTAAAGTTAAAGCTAGAAACACAAGAGCTGTAATCAAGTCTGTGTCCTATACTAAGACACCTGGACTTACAATCTCAGGTGCATTTGGTAATGCTTCTTACGGTATTAATACTCCTCAAGGAAGCATCTTTAACAAGTCTTATGACCCAGCCTTTGGTAATAACTGGACTGAGACTATCAATAGACAACTTAATATTAATGATGTTGAGATCTCTTCAAAGGTTAATGAGCAAAGAGGAGATGTAGCCACCACTGTTGACCAATGGCAATTCAGTCCTACAACTGCTACTGTATCCTTCAGTTTGACTGTACCTAATACAAGCATACTTAACATCCCTCAAGCACCAAAAGAAGGTACACTTGTAGTTAAGTATGTTGATAATGTTACAGGAGCTACACTAACTACTGAGTCTAAAACTGTAGCTGGCGATTCTAGTCATTCACATACTGCTCCTGAGATCTATAAGGCAACTTATAAGATAGTTGGAGACAAGACTAAGATTACTTGGGTTCCTTCTGGTACTACTCAAGAGTTGGTATTCAGATACAATCCTGTGTATGGTCAGACTGTGAAGTACATTGATAAAGATACAGGTCAAGAAATTAGAACTAAAAGCTACACACCTGTGACTTATGGAGAACCTTTCAGTCATACTCCTCCTAGCATCTCAGGTTATAGACTTGTAGCAGGACAGAACCCTATTAATGTATCTAGAGTTACTGGTACAGGTAACTATCAGTTCAGGTATGAAAGAATACCTACTACTGCTAATGTTACTGTTAAGCATCTCAATAAGGCTAATAATCAACCTTTACGAGATGATGTAACACTAAGCAACCAAACCATAGGAAGTAATGTAAATTACAATCCTCCTACTATTACTAACTTTGCTCCTGAAAGAACAACTTACACCCACACTGTAGTTGAAGGTAACAATGTTATCACTGTGTACTACACAGAAAATGCTAAGATTAGACCGTGGGCTATCAGAAAGTCTAACGCATGGAAGTCTCTCAATACCACTAAACAGTGGATGAAAATTAGAAGAAATGCTAATCAGAATTTTTGGGATACAAAATCTAATGCTGAAATCTATGCTACTGACACAGGAAAAGAAAACTACTCACCATCACGTATTCGTAAGGGTGGTAAGTGGAAAGCGCAAGGAAAGATAGGTGACTAATGGCTATTGATGATAAAACAACTAGATTGAATGAAGCAACATTCACTAGTTATGGTGAGAACCCTAAAGATAGATGCTGGTATGATGATTGTGACTGTGAAGAAATTCCTGTTGCAGATTGTCAACGATTAGTAGATGAAAATAACAAGGGTGTAGGACGGTTTGCCTGCATGGCTGAAAGTCAGAAATGTTACAATCCTAAGTTCTTCAGTTCTTTCATGAAGAAGCTGGCTTGTCAACTTAACCACTACATCCAGAATATCTGCGCATTGTGGGATATGGTACAGTGTATGGCTGAATACCTATCTAAGATGGGTGATGTAGGTACTGTACAAGTAAACTATGCTAGAAACTCTGCTGTATCATCTGCTGATTTCTATCACCCTATTACAGAGGGTTATGACTTAGCCCTCTACATGGACTCTACTACAGGAGTTGTAGCAGGTGAGTCTGATGATGGGAGAAGAAAGCAAACTGACCGTAAGTACCGTGTTTACATCAGATGGTGTGCAGATGGTACTACACTCAATCCAGCACAGGATA
>ENA-OWLE01000036-OWLE01000036.1-metagenome-genome-assembly--contig:-NODE-36-length-22464-cov-4.611138_pt1 | contig 22464 bp, 22 predicted proteins | sample MGYA00245345_ERZ651094 | MGnify/ENA primary metagenome ERZ651094 (study PRJEB26857, sample SAMEA4031770) | metagenome | biome: human; feature: oral; material: saliva | place: Philippines | collected 2014 | study... | reverse complement strand
GTTGGTAAAGGTCAAGGAGACAAGGTTGCCCTCTTGACAGATGGACGTTTCTCAGGTGGTACTTATGGTCTCGTCGTTGGTCATATTGCTCCTGAGGCTCAAGTTGGTGGACCGATTGCCTACCTCCGTACAGGTGATATGGTTACAGTTGACCAAGATACCAAAGAAATCACTATGCACGTCTCAGACGAAGAGTTGGCGAAACGTAAAGCAGAAACTGAATTGCCACCACTTTATAGCCGTGGTGTCCTCGGTAAGTATGCACACATCGTTTCATCAGCATCACGTGGTGCCGTTACTGACTTCTGGAACATGGATAAATCAGGCAAAGCCTAATGATATGATATAAAATAAAATCACATCGTATATTTGTGCGATGTGATTTTTATGATTCAAAAGTTTAGGGTGTCGTGTGAGCTAGCAATGTCTATCTATTGTCACCTTAATAAAAAACCGATTGGCAATGTCCAATCGGTTTTGGTTTTATTTTCCGCCTCGAGGAGAGATACCGAGGGCAATACGTCCATAACGACTAATGCGGGTCATCTTCCAGACTGGTGAGTAAGTGGTTTCCACTTTGACAGAATTAATGCCATCAATTGCTTTTAGTTTTTCAGCGATTTCATATGGCATAGTCTCCTCACAGCCACAGCCAGTATCAGTAAAGGTCATAAGGAAGTAGCAGTGACCATTTTCATCGACGGTGATTTCATAAATCAAACCAAGATTGTAGATATCTAGCTCAATTTCAGGGTCGAATACAGTAGTCATCTGTTCAACGATTTGCTCCAAGAAGGGCTGGGCCAAATCATTGACTTTGATATCATCACGGAAGTTTTTCATAGGACTCAATCTTTCTATTTTGCTTTTGTTTATTATGGCATAATTTAGGACTTTTTTCAATCTGGCTTGATAATATGAGGCTATAGTGAGCTTTGAAGTGACAACAAAAAAACTCCAACAGTAAGACCGTTGAAGCTAATGTGCTTCAATAATAAGCAGTTCGGTAACGAGAGTTACGCGAACACTGTCAATAATTGGAGCAAGAATGAAAATCCCAAACCATGTAGAATTGTTCCACCATTCCTGAATAGGCAGATCCGGTAACAACCACACTTAGTATGGAAGTACCAATCAGTCAAGCCAAAGATTTTCCTTCTATAATGTATTTATACCCAGAAATAGTTTATCAAAAGCTTAGCTTCCTTTCAAGTAAATTGTTTGAAGTGTGAAAGGAAAAATGGATTCGGAAGTAATTCTTCAAATGTCCTGAATGACTTGTCAAATTGACAGAAAGGTGTGATTGTGATATTCTCATAGTAAGACATTTCAAGAGAATATGAGGCTATTATGAGTATTGAAAAGACCGTCAGCGAGATTGCTGAAATCCTTGGCGTTAGTCGTCAAGCAGTCAATAATCGTGTCAAACAACTTCCAGAAGAAGATCTAGAAAAAAATGCTAAAGGAGTTACTGTCGTTAAACGCAGTGGCTTGATTAAGTTGGAGGAAATCTACAAGAAAACCATCTTTGACGATGAGCCAATTGATGAAGAAACAAAACAACGTGAGTTGTTAGAGATTCTTGTAGACGAGAAAAACTCTGAGATTGCTCGTCTCTATGCTCAGTTGAAGGCTAAGGATGAGCAGTTGTCTAACATGGATGATCAATTGCGTGTCAAAGACGTGCAAATTGCTGAAAAAGACAAGCAAATCGATCAACAGCAGCAATTGACCTTGACTGCTATGAAGGACAAAGAAGAGCTTAAACTGGAGCTTGATGAGGCTAAGGTAGAGGCTGATGAAGCCAAAGCCCAAGTGGAAGAAATCCAGATTAAACAAGAAGAAGCTTCTAAAAAAGGTTTCTTTGGACGTCTATTTGGAAAATAAAAAAGAAGCTGAGACTCAGTCTCAGCTTTAACTATTGTAGGAGATTAAGATGGAAAATTTAGAAACATATATTGCCTTTGATTTGGAGTTCAATACAGTGGATGACGTTAGCCATATCATCCAAGTGTCGGCGGTTAAGGTGGATCAGCATAAGGAAGTGGACCAGTTTGATTCTTTTGTCTATTCGGATGTTCCTTTGCAGTCCTTTATCAATGGTTTGACGGGGATTACAGCTGATAAGATTGCCAAGGCTCCAAAGTTAGAGTCAGTTCTAGCAGAGTTTAAGGCATTTATTGGTAATACACCACTTATCGGTTACAATGCACTTAAGTCGGATTTGCCAATTCTAGCTGAAAATGGTTTAGACTTGGAAGAGCAATATGCGTTAGATGTTTTTGATGAGGCTTTTGACCGTCGTGCTTCTGATTTGAATGGTATTGTTAACCTTAAGTTGACTAGTGTGGCAGATTTCTTTGGAATTAAGGGACATGGTCACAACAGTTTGGAGGATGCTCGGATGACCGCTCAAATTTACGAGAAGTTCCTCGAATTAGATGAGAATGCCAAGCTTCTGGAGCAACAGGAAGAAGTCAGTAACAATCCTTTTGCTGCCTTAGGCTTGGGTGGCCTCTTCGACTAAAGCTTTACAGGAGCTGTAAAGGCTGTAAAGAGTGATGGCTAACTTTTTTCTGTAAGAAGTGAAAATCCTCTAGGGTTATGTCTTGCATATTACCTTGCGTTATAAGGTAGAATCTAGGTATCAAAGGTGGTGAAGATCCTCCTTTGATAGAAAATCTTAAAAGGAGGTGACTGAGATGTCGCAGTTTTCAACAGGAGAGTTGGCTAAAGCAGCAGAAGTGTCTGTTAGGACTGTTCAATACTATGATCAACGAGGTATCTTGACGCCATCTGAAGTCACAGAGGGTGGTCGGAGAATCTACCACGAATCAGACTTGGAACGCTTGCAAGTCATTTGTTTCTTAAGAGATTTGGATTTTTCAATTAATCAAATCAAAAAACTCTTGCAAGAGGAGAATAGGGAACAGGTTTTAGAGCTTTTGTTGACAGACCAAATCGAGAGCTTGGAAAAGTCTTCCAAGGAGATAGAGGTCAAACTAAAACGTGCCCGTCACTTGCAAAAAGCAACTGCTAAATGGCATCAACTTTCGGTGGAAGATTTGTCAGACATTTCACGTCTTATGGAAAATCAAAAATCATGGCGTCATTTGCAGTGGAGAATGTATGGGAGTATCGTTCTAATCTCCCTTCTTTATCTGGTAAGTCTACTGATCGTTATTTATTATTTTAAGGATCCCAGAGGTTTGTTTATCGTCTGCCCTGCTTATATTCTAGTAATGAACCTATTGGTATTTCATTATAGAAAGCAGTTTGAATACCTCTGTCCCAACTGTCATAAGACCTTTGATCCTAGTTTTAAAGAGTTTGCTATTGCAGGTCACACACCAAGGACTCGTAAACTGACTTGCCCTCATTGTCATGTGAAGACCTACTGTCTGGAGTTGGCTAAGAGTCAAACAAAATGAGTTTTCGAACATAAAAAAACGCTTGAGAATGACTTCTCAGGCGTTTTTAGCTTATTCAACTGAGCTCAGAGCTTCAAGCATATTTAGTTTGGCAAGACGTTTGTTGACGACGAAGCCAAGGATAATAAGAATGAAGCCGATAAGAACAGCTGGTAGAAGGTAAGTAGCCAATCCGATAGATGGATCAAACATGATACGATCTGGTGGAATGATGCTTACCATATATTGGTGGAGTGCTTGTCCCAGTCCGAATCCGACGAAGATTCCAATAACAGAAAGGTAAATGGTTTCACGATAGATGTAGAGGGATACTTCATTATTGTAGAAACCAAGGACCTTGACGGTTGAGAGCTCATGGATACGTTCTGAAACGTTGATATTAGTTAGGTTATAGAGAACAACCACAGCAAGGAGAATGGAAACCGTAATCAAAATCCCGATAACTTGCGTTAATGAATTGACCATAGTGCTGATTTGCAACTTGAGGTTGTTGTTTTGAACCACACCGTAAACATTTGGCAAGTTAATGAATTTGGCCGCCATATTTTCAACATTTTGCTTGGTTGGCTCAGTAAGACTAACGAGGTTGGCATTATTCACCGAAGGTGTACCAAAGGCTTTTTGATAGTAGCTAGCATTCATAAAGAGGAAATGTCCCATGTACATTTCTGTTATACCAGCAATCTTAATCTTGACAGGCTCTTCCTGACTGTTTTGCACAGTAATGGTATCTCCAACCTTGAGGTTTAGGAGTTTTGCCATTTTTTCAGAGATAATAGCTCCGTCATTTGATAGCTTGAGGTTCTTGTTATTTTCTCGGTCATGCAAGCTAATATAACTATCGATGATTTTTTCATCACGATCATTAAAGACAAGTGTTGAGATTTCTTGAGTGTCCTTATTACTACCAGCGGTTTTTTGCAAGGTTTCAAAATGAACATTCAAGTATTCTTTCACGTCTTTGCTATCGAGAAGCTTAGTGAGTTCCTCATCTAAAGCTTTTGACGTATTTGGCTGTTTGACAACAATCATATCATAGTGAATGATGTCTTCAAACTGTTGCTGGTTAAGGTTAGATACAGAAGATCTAATCCCTAAACCTGCAAAGAGCAGGGCGATAGAACCTGCGACACCAAATAGGGTCATAAACATCCGTTGCTTATAGCGGAAAATATTACGCATGGTAACTTTTTCCGTGAAACTGAGACGTTTCCAAAGAGGTCTAATTCGTTCTAGGACAATCTTAGCTCCTGCCCGAGGCGGTTTTGGAAGGAGGAGTTGGGAAGGTTTTTCCCAGAGCTCTTTCTTGGCGACCGCAAAGGCAGGTAGTACAGCAGATAAGAGACCTAAAAGGAAGGCCACGAGGGTAAGTCCAAGGTAGAAGTGCAATTCGAAAGCAGGAAGCTGCAAATCGCTCTTATAAGTGTTGTGGATGAGTATTGGAAGTAGTGTGTGACCCGTAATAACCCCAGCGGTTGTACCAGTAATACTCGTAACCAGTCCATAAATGACGAATTTGTGGATAATTCGTGAATTACTGTATCCGAGGGCGTTGAAAATACCAGCTTTACCGCGTTCTTCCTCCACAAAGCGTCCCATGGTTACAAAAGTAACCAAAGCTGCCATAAAGTAGAGAGCGACAGGGAAGATGTTACTAACATCGTGGATGATGTTGATATTACTTTCATAAGCAACATATCCCTCAGAACCCGGAATCTCTCGACGAGAGTAGAACTTGTAGCTAGGTGCTGGTAAATTATCAAGCATTGCTTGACTTTCTTCGAGTTCTTTTTGTTTGGCTTCAATCTTAGTAGTAGCCTCTTTTACACTAGCAGCTTCAGCAGGGGTTGTTGTTGTCATTTGTTGAGTCTGTGCGAGTGCTGTTTCAAGTTCTTGTTTAGCTTGAGTGATTTGAGCTTGAGACTGATTCTTGATTTCAGCTAGACGTTTTTCAGGCTCATCCTTAAAGAGATTCTTGAGCTCTGCCTTTCTCTCTGAGATCTTATCAGCATATTCCTTACTAAAAGGACTAACATTTTCCAAATCCTTGTAGCGGATACGAGCAATCATGTAATCATTAGAGGTAAAATCTGTCTCCGGAACAATGGCATAACCATCCAGTTTTCCGGTACCTGCGCTAGCATCACCAAGGCGGTTCCTCGATAGGAGTTCAGAGGAATTAACGAAACCAGTAATGGTATATGTTTGTTCCTTTAACTGTTTTTGCCCTGAGCTATCTACTGGCTCAGAAAAGTTAATCTTTTCTCCTATGCTATATTCTTCCTTATATTTTGAAGAAAGAGCAATTTCCCCCTCCTTATTAGGCAGTTCTCCCTCAACAAGGTCGTAGGTGGAGATTTTTTCAGGTTTTGAGAAGATACGAAATGTCGTATTCGTCCCCTTGATAACAGCATCTTTGAAATAACCATACTCGATGCTCACATTATTATCTTTAATAGTATTAAGAAGGTCCTGATCGGATTGGTTGATGCTGTATGTGCTGATTAAGCTCAAGTCAGCTGTTTGATGGGTCTTGAAAAAGTGTTCTCCAGTTTTTTTCATATTAGGAGAGGTTACTTTAAGGCCAATCAAGGCAAAGGATCCCAGTGCCATAAGCAAGGCAATAGAGAGCATACGCCCCTTAGAAGCTACAAAGGTTCGCCAAACGTCTTTCCAATAAGTTGTTTTTTTCATGACGTTGCTCCTTTCTAGTATTCCAAGTCCTCGATTTTTTGTGGATTAGGATTAAGTTCCACACTCTTAATCTTGGCATCGTGCATGCGAATCACACGATCGGCAATTGGAGCTAGAGAAGCATTATGGGTAACAATGATAACAGTTGTTCCCTGTTTGCGAGCCATATCTTGAAGGAGGGTTAGGATTTGTTTCCCTGTTTGATAATCCAGAGCCCCCGTGGGTTCATCACAAAGAAGAATCTTTGGATTCTTTGCAACGGCACGTGCAATGGCAACACGTTGTTGTTCCCCACCAGAGAGTTGTGATGGGAAGTTGTCTAAGCGGTCACCTAGTCCGACTTCGACGAGTGTTTGGGTAGCATCTTTAGCGTCTGGAACGATTTCAGATGCTAGTTCGACGTTTTCCCTGGCCGTAAGATTTGAAACTAAGTTGTAAAATTGGAATACAAAACCAACGTCCTCACGACGATAAGTCGTGAGTTCCCTAGCTGAGTATTCGGAGATATCCTTACCATCAATAATGACGCGGCCTTCGTCATTGGTGTCCATACCACCTAAGATGTTAAGAACGGTTGATTTCCCAGCGCCAGAGGCACCTAGGATAACGACAAGCTCCCCTTTTTCAATGTCAAAGCTTACGTCATTGTTTGCGATAATTTCCAGATCACCGGTTTTATAGCGTTTATAGCTATGCTTCATTTGAATATAAGCCATGAATTTCCCTTTCATATGAAAATAATGATGCTGTTAATTACCTATCTTTCCGTACCCTATTGTAACGAATTTTCCTTGGAATATCTAGCTTTTTTGGAAAAAAAGGGTTAAAAGGAGATAAGAATTTCTTACATGTGACAGAGATGTGGATGAAGCGTTTACATATGAGAAAATACTTTTTCAGATGAGTCTTGAGTGAGGTGAATATTTGGTAATTTGATTATAAAGTTAGGCTATTTTTAGTCTTTTACTGAGTGGATTTACTATTTTCCAAATTTCTATATTTCTCGGAGAGCATAGGGCGGTAAATGTTTCATGATAGCCTAGCTAAAGTGAGTTTGTTTTTTGGTCAGAGTTGCTGTTATATAAAGAAGCTTTTTATAATTTCTAGCATATGGGATGCTGATATTTTTTTGAAATCGAGATATGCATTTTCCATATGACTTAATTTGTTTAGAGGAAATAACGCATTTTTAGTAATGAATTTGTGTGTGTGAGCTATTTTTAAAGAAGTTGCAAAAACCTTAAAATTAAATATATAAATGAGGGTAAGTTATCTTTAGGATTAGGTATTTGTTGGAAAGAGTTTTGTGGGATAGCTGGAAAATCCTTTTGTTTTGCCTTTCTTGGTAGTTGTTTAGGTAGTCTGTTTTCTAATCCTATCTTAGGATCTTGAAAATCTGACTTCCTCCTTCAAGAATGATTTTTTATATTTGCTTTTAAAGTGTTTGGACAAAATTTTGCTATCCGATAAAATTTTTTCGGAGATAAGTTACCAAAAGTGTTTTCTGAAGAATCTGTCTAAAAAACAACTATTATTTTGCTAAGTACTGCTTAAAGAAATTACCATTTGCATAGCTTAAAAAAGCTAATCTGATAATAGATTGTCATCAATTTTAAGACATGAAGTTGTCATTTCTTTAAAATGCTTAAAAATTAAAGAAATGCTTGAAATCAAGGATTTTGCATGCTAAGATTGTTACCTGGGTGAAGGGTTGGTCAAACAGCTCAACCGATCTTTTACCTAAGTACAGCAGTAAATTGGACTAGTTGTTAGCTCTGTCAGAGCTAACCAAATAAAAGTGAGGGATTTATGATTATGAACAAAGATAATGGTTTTATCAGTAAAGCAATAGTTAGTGTGATTGCTACCCTTGGAACTTTGGCTTTATTCATGGGAACCACTGGGGTATCGGCCGATGTTAAAGAAGCTCCCAAAATTGATTTAGATGCCAATCAGGCTAAAATTCGAACAGTTAGCGACGAGGAATTGAAGGATCATGAGGAGTCGGCTCAAGATACCAAGAAGTCAGAAATATCTGACCAAAAACAGCAAGAAACAGAAGGTGATAAGGGCTCAAATGATGAAGCTCCTGACTACATTGTTATCACAGAAGTTGTGGATTCATCAGAACACAAGCAGGACACTAATCAAGCTGCTGATGGGGACGCTCAAACGATTGCTCCAGACTTGTTGAATGAGATTTTGGCACAGACTAGTGAGGTTGGTGAATATCAGATTTATGTAAAGAATGATAATGAACTCTTAATCTCAGGACCTGTAGCTTCAAAAACGGTTAATGAGGATGTGAACTATCCTACTTTAGAAAGCTCCTTGAATTCAGCTAGCATTTATCTAGGTCAAAAGAATCGTTCTAAATTAGCAAACGAAGAGGATGCTCAGTCAGGACTTGCTTCGGTTGAAGACTAAAAACTTTATATGCCTATCACAAAAAGACTTGGATTTCTTGTCCAAGTCTTTTCTTGTATGTTACGGCTGAGTGGCAAAATGAGTGTATAGAAAAAGGAACCGCGAGATTCCTTTTCATTTTTTAGAATGGCAATTTACCTGCAAAGGCACCCATTGATTTTTTAGTAGCTTCATCGATTTGCCCGAGAGCATCGTTGAGGGCTTGAACAGTCATATCTTGAAGTGTTTCTACATCATCAGGATCAACAACAGCATCAGCGAAAGTGATGTTAACCACTTTTTTGTCACCGGTTAATTCAGCAACGACCAAGTCTTGGGCTGATTTTCCAGTGAAAGTTGTAGCAGCCAATTCAGCCTGGCTTTTTTCCATTTGTTTCTGAAGCTTTTGCGCTTGCTTCATCATGTTTTGCATGTTCATCATAATATTTTCTAGATTCCTTTCATACCAAGGGTTTAGCCCCTGTTTCTTAAATTTTACTGCCCACTTCTGCCCAGAAATGAGTAGTATAAAAATCTTAACTATTATACCATGTTTCGTTCGAATGAAAAAGCGGGGAGAGGCGTTGGAGAAATTTGCTAAGGCTTGCTTTATACTTGCTTCAACTATTAACAGACTCGATTTTTTCTTACTCAAAAAAATGTTAGAGCAATTACAGAAGCCACAAATCCTTAAATTTCAAGACTTGTTAAAAATAGTGTACAATGGTTAAATGTTAATCTGGTCAAAAAATTGTTTGGTCGTAGAAAAGCGAAAGAGAAGATGACAATGCAAAAAAGCAATATTTTAGGGATTTTTGTAGGACTATTTATAGGACTGTTTACAATTTTAGGAATGAGCCTATTTAGTTTTTTTAACTTAAAATACCACTCTGTTTATTATGCTCAGCATATTCCTCATAAGGAGGGAACAGAACCGGACATCATTATTCTGATGGAGAATATGGGTTGGGCCTATACACCGGAAATAGATGGTATTAGCTATGATGATGATGGGTCGTACGCTATAACTAGAGAAGAAGGAACTAAAACGTCTGTATTAAGTTTTACGAATGGTATTCTATTTTTTTCCCGGACTCAGGTGAAAGTTATCTTTTTAATCGTAATTTTTCTATCAAAGCTGCTCTTGACAAACGTTATCACAAGATTAAATATAATCAACGAAAAGTCCTAAAAGAAATTAGAGAGACTGTTCAACCTGTGATTGATGCTCAACCAAAACCCATCATCAATCTTCAGTGGTTGTTTAATTTAATTTATCAAAGTAGGTTTAAATAGAGAATATTTTTGTTGGGTTTATCAGTCTGGATGACAGGGTGAAAAAAGCATAAGGGGTTAATAGGTTTATTTCCTTAGTATTCATGATGGCTAACCTTTGAAAACACCTCGTTTTTATGCTACTATGAAAGTTATGAAAAAACAGTTACAAGGCTTGACTCAGTTGGAGGTCAAGCGACGGATAGATGCGGGTAAAACAAATCATTTTAAAGCAAAAACTGGCTCTAGCAATTGGGAGATTTTCAGGCGTAATGTCTTCAACTCTTTTAATGTGCTCAATTTTGCAATCTTTGTGGCCTTGATTGCTGTTCAGGCTTGGTCTAATCTTTTTTTCTTTGGGATTATTGTGCTTAATGCCTTTACGGGTATGATGACGGAGTTGCGTGCCCGTCGCATGATTGATAAGCTCAATCTCATGAATAAGGATCAGATTCGTGTGGTGCGTGATGGACAGCTTGTTTCTATCGATCCTAAGGATATTGTCTTGGATGATGTCATGCTCTTGTCTGCGGGTGAGCAGGTTCCTAGTGATGCCGTGGTTGTTGATGGGATGGCTGAGCTTAACGAGGCTATGCTGACTGGTGAGAGTGATCACATTCTAAAGAAAGATGGGAAGGAGTTGCTCTCGGGGTCTTATCTTGTGAGTGGTCAGGTCTATGCTAAGGTCATTAACGTAGCCGAGGATAATTACGCAAACAAGCTCATGTTAGAGGCCAAGACTCATAAGCCAATCGTGTCTCGTATCCTTTATAATATGGACAAGATTGCTAAGTTTACGGGAAAGATTGCCATACCGTTTGGGCTTGCGCTCTTTTTTCAGGCTTACTTGATTAAACAGCTCTCTCTTCAAGAGTCGGTAGTTACCAGTTCGACAGCCCTTCTTGGAATGTTGCCTAAGGGAATTGCCCTTTTGACCATTACATCTCTTTTGACAGCTGTCGTTAAGCTTGGGATGAAAAATGTCCTAGTGCAAGAGATGTACTCTGTTGAAACCTTGGCCCGTGTAGACGTGCTTTGTTTAGATAAGACAGGGACGATTACACAAGGAAAGATGACAGTTAAAGGTCTGGAACTACTGTCAGAGCGTTTTACGAAAGAGGAGTTGGAGCGTTTGCTTGCGGCTTATATGCAACATAGCAAGGATAAAAACGCAACAGCTCAGGCTATTCGAAATGCTTATGAGGGTCTGGAACATCATTATCAGGTAGGTGACGTTATTCCATTTTCAAGTGATCGCAAATGGGGTGCTGTGAGCATTAATGGGCTTGGAACTCTCTTTTTGGGAGCACCTGAGATGCTTCTTAAGGAAAATCCCAAAGCAGTCGATAAGGCTCAGGCACGAGGGTCTCGTGTTTTGATTTTGGCTTGGAGTCAGTCAGGTGTTGCTACAGAGACCATGATTTTGCCGAATGATGTCGAGGCTTTGACCTTGCTTGAAATTGCCGATCCTATTCGTGAGGATGCTGCAGAAACTCTGGAATACCTGCGTTCAGAAGATGTGACGCTTAAGATTATTTCTGGTGACAATCCAGTGACGGTTTCTTATATTGCTCATCAAGCTGGTTTTGCCGACTATCAAAGCTATATTGACTGTTCTAAGGTCAGCGATGAGGAGTTGAAGGCTTTGGCTGAGGATACTGCGATTTTTGGTCGTGTATCTCCACATCAGAAGAAGTTGTTAATCCAAACCCTTAATGCCAATGGGCATACTACAGCTATGACTGGTGATGGTGTCAATGATATCTTGGCACTGCGTGAAGCGGATTGTTCGATTGTTATGGCAGAGGGAGATCCTGCAACACGTCAGATTGCTAACTTGGTGCTTATGGATTCTGAGTTTAAGGATATTCCTGAAATTCTATTTGAGGGACGCCGTGTGGTTAATAATATTGCCCACATTGCACCGATTTTCCTCATTAAGACTGTTTATTCCTTCCTTTTGGGGCTTATCTGTATTGCCAGTATTGTTTTTGGTAAGGCAGAGTACCTCTTGGTCTTCCCTTTCATTCAAGTTCAGATGACTTTGGCGGGTCAATTTATCGAAGGTTTTCCACCATTTATTCTAACCTTCGAACGTAATATTCGTCCTGTTGAGAAACATTTCCTCAGACGTTCGCTCCAGTTGTCTATTCCTAATGCCTTGATGCTGGTTATCTGTGTTCTTATTTTCCACCTGTCTCAGGTCTATCTTGGCATGAGCAATACGGACATGCTGACGCTGTCTTATTATATGATGGGATCACTGGGTGTTCTTGCCGTTATTCGTGCTTGTATCCCCTTGAATAAGGGGCGCGTGGCCTTGATTATCTACTCAGTCTTTGGTTTCTTGATTAGTTCCTACTATCTAAGAGATGTGATTGAAATCTCAACACTTAATAGCTATACTTTGCCGATTTACTTGGTGGCAATGGCTATCTGTACACCGCTTTTCTTCTGGATTAGCTATAAACAAGGTGCTTTCCAAAAAGCATAAAGCAAAACTCGGGCTTGGTAACAGGCTTGAGTTTTTTTGATGGCTGAACAGTAGGAAAAACCTTGATGAGTGCTAGGTATGGTACAATAGAGGCATGAAAATAGTAGGGCACTTGACGCCAAAAGTCATTAAAGCTTTTGATTTGGACTACAAGCCTGGTGAAGATATCACGCTGTCTGCACAACGCAAGAAGCATATGGAAAAACATCGCCAGGAATTCAGTGATTTTGATGCCACCTATGAACGTATTCCAGAGATTATTGCTCATCCAGACTATATCGGTCGCCATCCTAATGGCCAGTCCTTGGAATACATCAAACGTATCGATGGTAATGTTTTGGTAGCGGTCAGATTATGTGATAAACTTAATGTCCGTACCATGTTTGTGATTAAAGATTCTAAGCTGAAAAACTATCTAAATGCTGGTAGAGCCAAGAAAATGTGATATAATATGGGTAAGGAATAACAACGAGGGCGGAAGAGGCAGCCGCCGCACCTTCGGGTCTGAAAGAGATGCAGGACTGTCACCCTGCCGTTGTTTATCAAACCAAGAAGTCCCTTTGGGGGCTTTTTATTTTGTATAGCTTAGGGACAAGACTATCTCACTCTCTGGATTAGCTATAGACGACTCTTGTAGGAGAGGAATTGTCAAAATTAACAGAAAATTCTTGACATCTTTTTAAAAAGGAGTACAATAGTTAGTAAATCAGAAAGTAACTGGTCTTAGATTTTCAGGGAGCCTGCGGTGATTGTGAGTAGGTAATCGAGATGAGCGAACATTGGGCTGATTGGATGATAATGAGAAGGTAACACATATTCTTCTCGGTTGGCACCCCTTACCGTGCAACTCCTTGTTAGAGGAGATAGAGATGATGGTCGTTTTTTTGAGACCATTAACTGAGGTGGTACCGTGTTAAACTAGATTTAATGCCCTCACAGAGTTTTTCTCTGTGAGGTTTTTTGTTTACTTTTATCTTTAAAGGTCTCTTTACCTAAAAGAAGTGGTATTTCATTATTTAATGAAAGGTTGGGTATGTATGGATGCATTAAGCAATATTCGAATTGAGATTGATGATATTGACAGAGAGTTAATTCGACTATTGGCCCAACGTCAAAGACTTGTGGAAAAGGCAGGAAAGCTTAAGCCCAAAGGAGACAAAACTGCTGTCCAGGCTAGTGATCGTGTTGACCAAGTGATAGCTAACCGTCGTAAGCAAGCATTAGAGCTTGGCTTATCGCCAGATGTGGCTGAAGGTGTTTGGAGAAGCATGATCAAAGCCTTTATTGCTTTGGAAGAGAAAGTGAACAAAGAATAATGATGGTGCCGATACATCCTATAAAGGAGTCTTGTATCAGTCTTATTACTCTCGATAAACCAGTATGAAAGGAAATATTATGAGAAAAATTTTACCAGCCGATACCTTAACACCAATCTTGGCTTATATGCGTGTTCAAGGGGAACACAAGGTTATCCTTGAATCTATTCCTCGTGAGAAGGAAAATGCACGTTTTTCTATTGTTGCCTACAATCCGGTCTTTGAAGTAACCTTCAAGGATGGTGTTCTTTATGAAAATGGTAAGGTAATTGATCAGGATCCTTTCGAATACTTGGACCGAGTAACCGTCAAAGGCATCAAGTCTGACCTCCCTTTCGCAGGTGGAGCTATCGGATTTGCAGGTTATGATATGATTGGTCTCTATGAAAATATTGGGGAGATTCCTGAAGATACGATTGGGACACCTGATATGCACTTCTTCATCTATGAGTCTTATTTGATTTTTGACCATAAGAAGGAAAAGGTTTATGTGGTAGAGGATAATATCTACTCTGGTCGTGACAACGATGCAGTGCGTCAAGCTCTTGGTCAGGTGGTAACGAGCCTCCAGACTCAGGCGCCAAACGAGTTTACACCTCAAGCCTTGCAGGCCTTGCAATTTTCAAATCATATCGAAAAAGAGGTCTTCATGGATATGGTGGCTAAGGCTAAGAAACTCATTCGTGAGGGAGATATGTTCCAATGTGTGCTTAGCCAACGCTTTTCAGCGGACTTTGAGGGAGATCCTTTGGATTACTACCGTAATTTGCGCGTGACCAACCCATCAAACTACCTTTATTTCTATGATTTTGGAGATTATCAGGTGATTGGTGCTAGCCCCGAGAGTTTGGTTTCCGTGAAAAATGGAGAGGTGGTAACCAATCCGATTGCTGGAACTCGTCCTCGTGGTGCCAATGAGGCTGAGGACGCTGCTCTAGCGGATGAACTCTCACATGATATCAAAGAAACTGCGGAACACCGTATGTTGGTTGACTTGGGACGTAATGATATTGGTAAGATTGCCAAAAATGGCACGGTCAAGGTGACCAAGTATATGGAGGTTGAATATTTCCGCTATGTCATGCACCTTACCAGTGTGGTTAAGGGGCAACTCTTGCCAGAATTAACGGCCCTTGATGCTCTAAAATCAACCCTACCAGCTGGAACTGTGTCAGGGGCACCTAAGATTCGTGCTATGCGTCGTATCTATGAGCTTGAGCAGGAAAAACGAGGTATTTACGCGGGAGCTATCGGTTATCTGTCTGCGACAGGAGATATGGACTTTGCCATTGCTATCCGTACTATGATTCTTAAAAATCAAAAAGCCTATGTTCAAGCAGGTGCAGGTGTTGTTTATGACAGTATTCCTGAAAATGAATTTTACGAAACGATTAACAAGGCGAAAGCTATGACAAGAATAGGAGATGCCCAATGATTTTACTAGTTGATAACTATGATTCTTTTACCTATAATTTGGCACAATACCTAGGGACTTTTACAGAGGTAAAGGTCTTGCGTAATGATGATGAGAAGCTCTATGAAGAGGCGGAAAATGCTGACGGGTTAGTCTTTTCACCAGGTCCAGGTTGGCCAGCAGATGCGGGTAAAATGGAAGACTTGATTAAGGATTTCACTGGTAAAAAACCGATGATGGGAATTTGCTTGGGGCATCAGGCTATTGCGGAAACTTTTGGTGGTAAACTCGGCTTGGCTAAAAATGTCATGCATGGCAAACAAAGCAATATTACATTTGAAACGCCATCGCCAATTTTCAAGGATATCGCCAATGATGTCCCAATCATGCGTTACCACTCTATCGTTGTTGACCAAATGCCAGAGGGCTTTGATGTGACAGCTATCACAACGGATGACCAAGAAATCATGGCCATCCAGCATAAGGAGTTACCAATTTACGGGTTGCAATATCACCCAGAGAGCATCGGAAGTCCAGATGGGCTCAAGATGGTTGAAAATTTTGTGAAAATCGTTGCAGGCTAGTTGGTCAGTCTTTTGATTAGATTGGTCTACGCATAAAACATCTCCTCGTGCATTGGAAAATATTGAACCGTTTTTAAAAGGAAAACAGATATGAAAGAAATATTCCTACAAATTTCAAACCGACAAGACTTGTCTCAAGACCAAGTCCAAGCAGTCTTTGATCGCATTCTCAAAAATGAGGTCTCAGAAAGCCAAATCGCTGCCTTCCTTATGGGGCTTAAAACTAAGGGAGAAACAGCAGATGAAATCACAGGTATCGTTCGTGCTCTCAAATCACATGCGACGGTCTTGCCTGAGACCTTCACAGATGCTATGTGTAACTGTGGTACTGGTGGGGACCAGTCTTATAGCTTCAACATTTCAACAACGGTTTGCTTTGTCCTAGCAGCAGGTGGTATTCGTATGGCCAAGGCTGGTAACCGTTCGATTTCTTCTAAATCTGGTTCGGCAGATGTCCTTGAAGCCCTTGGAATCAACGTTGCGGCATCACCAGAAACCCTATCTAAAGCACTTGACGAGGTTGGTTTGGCCTTTATCTTTGCCCAAACCATGCACCCAGCCATGCGTTTTATCGGTCCAGCTCGCCAAGCTCTTGGGATTCCAACGATTATGAACTTGGTTGGGCCACTGGCTAATCCGCTTGACCTTGAGACGCAACTCATGGGGCTCTATCGTGTGGAACTGCAAGAAATTCTTGCTAATGCGATCCAACAGTTGGGACGTAAACGTGCGGTTATCATTACAGGTCCTGACAATATGGACGAAGCCGCTCTCTATGGCACTAACACCTACACCCTTTTGGAAGATGGTCACATCAGCCAGCACACTTTCACTTATGAAGATTTGGGGATGGAAAAGGTTGAGTTGTCTGATATCACAGGTGGTGATGCCAAAGAAAATGCAGAAATCCTCCTTAGTGTCTTGAAAAATGAAGCTAGTCCTTATCTTGAAACAACAGTGCTTAATGCAGGTCTTGGCTTCTTTGCCAATGGTAAGGTTGCGACTATTAAGGAAGGTGTTGAGCTTGCTCGTCAATTAATTGCGGACGGCTCAGCCCTAGAGAAACTTCGCCAACTCCAAGAGGTACAAGTATGAGTAAAGCCTTTCTCCCTACAATCCTAGAACAAAAAGAAAAAGAAGTGGCCCAGTTGGTCATGGAAGACTTGCAGCCCTTGCGTCAGACCTATCGCCTTTATGATTTTCTCAAGTCAAATCAAAACAAGCTGCAAATTATTTCTGAAGTGAAAAAAGCCAGTCCAAGTATGGGTGATATTAACCTAGATGTGGATATTGTGGCTCAGGCCAAGACCTATGAGGAAAATGGGGCAGCCATGATTTCTGTTTTGACTGACGAAGTCTTTTTCAAAGGTGATATTTCCTATTTGAAAGAAATTTCGTCACAGGTAGCTATTCCAACCTTGGCTAAGGACTTCATTATTGATGAGAAACAGATTGTGCGTAGCCGCAATGCAGGTGCGACAGTCATTCTCTTGATTGTGGCGGCCTTGCCAGAAGCTCGTCTCAAGGAGCTCTATGATTTTGCGACTAGCCTTGGCTTGGAAGTCTTGGTTGAAACGCATAATCTGCCAGAATTGGAAGTGGCTCATCGTATTGGTGCTGAAATCATCGGCGTTAACAACCGTAATTTGGTGACATTTGAGACAGATATCAATACCAGTCTTGAGTTATCGACGCATTTTAAGGATAAACCTGTTTATATTTCTGAGTCGGCTATTTTTACAGGTCAGGATGCTGCCCTAGTTGCCCCATATTTTAATGGGATTCTGGTAGGAACTGCCCTTATGACGGCTGACAATGTAGCTGAAAAGGTCAAGGAGTTGCAAATTGACAAAGGTTAAAATTTGTGGACTGTCGACACCAGAAGCAGTAGCCACTGCAGTTGAAGCAGGTGCTGACTACATTGGCTTTGTGTTCGCCAAAAGCAAGCGTCAAGTGAGTCTTGAACAAGCTCACGAGCTGACTAAAGGGGTGACAGACCAGACAAAAATCGTCGGTGTCTTTGTTTCACCAAGTCTTGAGGAACTGGAAGAAGCGATTAATCAGGTTCCCTTAGATATGGTTCAGATTCATGGAACTTTTGATGAAGCTCTGATTCCAAAGATATCAGTACCAGTTATTCGAGCCATTCAGATTGCAGATAGTGATTCTCAAGTCAAGAGCCAGGCGGATTATCTTCTTTTTGATGCTCCTATTGCTGGCAGTGGTCAGACCTTTGACTGGCAACTCTTGGCTGACAAGCATATTGAGCAAGACTACTTTATCGCTGGTGGCTTGACTGTGGACAATGTGGCAGAGGCTAAGGAAACCTTCCATCCCTATGCCTTGGACGTGTCCTCAGGTGTAGAGACAGATGGTCACAAGGATTTAGACAAGATTAAAGCATTTATAGAAAGAGTGAAAGCATGACATATCAACAACCTGATGCAAAAGGATTTTACGGAAAATTCGGTGGTCAGTTCGTTCCCGAAACGCTGATGACAGCCGTTATTGAATTGGACAAAGCCTATCGTGAAGCCAAGGAAGATCCAAGTTTCCAAGCGGAATTGGATGACCTCCTTAAAAACTATGTGGGCCGTGAAACACCTCTTTACCACGCCAAACGTTTGACTGATCATATCGGTGGAGCGCAAATTTACCTTAAACGTGAAGACCTTAACCACACAGGGGCCCACAAGATTAACAATGCCCTTGGTCAAGTCTTGCTTGCCAAACGTATGGGTAAGAAGAAAATCATCGCCGAAACTGGTGCAGGTCAACACGGTGTCGCAACAGCGACAGCCGCTGCTCTTTTCGACATGGACTGTACTATCTATATGGGTGAGGAAGATGTTAAACGTCAGGCGCTTAACGTTTTCCGTATGGAATTGCTTGGTGCCAAAGTTTTCAGTGTTACAGATGGTTCGCGCGTGCTTAAGGATGCTGTAAATGCTGCTCTTCGTGCTTGGGTTGCAGGTATCGAGGATACCCACTACATCATGGGGTCTGCCCTTGGTCCGGCACCATTCCCAGAAATTGTTCGTGACTTCCAATCTGTCATCGGTCGTGAAGCCAAACGCCAATATGCAGAGATTTCTGGCGGTAAACTGCCTGATGCTGTAATGGCTTGTATCGGTGGTGGTTCAAATGCTATCGGTATGTTCTACCCATTTGTTAATGATAAATCAGTAGCTATGTATGGTGCTGAGGCTTCTGGTTTGGGGCTTGATACTGAAAAACACGCCGCAACCTTTGCCAAAGGTCGCCCAGGTATCCTTCACGGAGCGCTTATGGATGTCCTTCAAGATGCTCATGGTCAAATCATGGAAGCCTTCTCTATCTCAGCTGGTCTGGACTACCCAGGGGTTGGTCCTGAGCACTGTTATTTCAACGAAATTGGCCGTGCGACTTACGACTCTATCACAGACGAAGAAGCGCTAGAAGGCTTCAAACTTCTGTCACGTTTGGAAGGTATTATCCCAGCTCTTGAGTCTAGCCATGCCATTGCGCTTGCACAAAAAGTGGCAGCTAAGATGTCGCCAGACCAAAGCCTCATCGTCTGCCTCTCAGGTCGTGGGGACAAGGATGTTATGCAGGTTAAAGAACGTTTTGAAGCTGAAGCAGAAGGGAAATAAACCATGACAAAAACACTAACAAAACATCTACAAGCCATCAAGAACAGTAAACGTGGTATTTTCGTACCCTATATCATGGCTGGTGACCACGCTAAAGGTCTAGACGGACTCTTTGAGACTATTGCTCTCTTAGAAAATAGTGGTGTCTCAGCTATTGAGGTCGGTATTCCATGGTCAGACCCTGTGGCCGATGGTCCCGTTATTGAACTAGCAGGACAACGTAGTTTAGCTAAAGACGTGACTTTGACAGCTATCATCAAGAAGCTTCAAGAGAAAAAGACAGAGGTGCCTTTGGTTATCATGACCTACATCAACCCAGTTTATCAATATGGTATTGAAGCCTTTGTTAAGGACCTTGCAGAGACATCTGTCAAGGGGCTCATTATTCCTGATTTGCCAGACGAACACGCTGACTTTATCACTCCTTATTTGAAAGACAGTGATATTGCTCTCGTGCCTTTGGTCAGCTTGACTACAGGACTTGACCGTCAGAAACAGTTGATTGATGGTGCAGAAGGCTTTATCTACGCCGTTGCCATCAATGGTGTTACTGGTAAGACTGGTAATTACCGTGATGACCTTGATAAACACTTGGCTAACTTGACTGCTCATGCAGACATTCCAGTCCTCACAGGTTTCGGTGTGTCAACAGAGGAAGACATTAAACGTTTTAATGCTGTGTCAGACGGTGTTATCGTGGGATCAAAAATTGTTCGTGACCTTCACGACGGTAAGGAAGAAGAAGTCGCTGAATTTGTTACATTCGGTTCACATTTTGAAAAATAGAAGATGATACTCTCCAGAAATGGGGAGTATTTTGGCATCAAAATCATTCTTTGGGATAAGTTGATTTTCTTATTTTCAAGTATTATACTATGAGTGAGTAGTGACAATTACATTTATCTCTTGTTCTTATTTTCATCTTACTTATAGAAAGAAGGTAGACAAATGAAAGTATCATTTAGGGTAATACTAGGTGTCTGTTTCTTAATAGGAGCATCACTATTTTTCTATCGTGGAGAGAATCAGTATGCACTGATTTTCCTTCTGGTTGGTGCCTTGTATCTCTACAAGGGCTTAAGCTGAGGGTTAAATCTCCGTTAGCAATAGCAAGAGAGAAGTTATATCATCGCAATCAGTTTTCGGATATCTACTATCGAATGAATAATCATTTTTAGTGACATTTATGTCACTATTTTTTCCTTTCGAAAGTTCTAGAATGATTTTTATAGCAAAAGGAAAGGAAGAAGGGGCAAAACTGAAAATGATTGATCACATTTTTTCATTCTTTGTATCAAATAATAAAGCTATTATAGTAACCTTTATTATTATTTGGTTGGCTTTTATTTACCCTGGCGTATTTAAATTTTTGTATGTTGAAGGTAGAGATTTTGGCCGTAGAATTGTAAACTCGATTTTATCTTAGTAAAGTGTGACACCTCTTAGGAGGTGTTTGTTTTTAAAAAAATAAATCTACAAATGTAGACAAAACTCTTGACACCTTTCCACAATAGCGTTAAAATAAATCTACAAACGTAAACGAATAACAAGATTCAGAAAGGAGCTATTATGCTGACAATTTCATCTGCGGAATGGGAAGTCATGCGAGTGCTCTGGGCTAAGGGGCAGGCGACTTCTTCAGAGATTATAGCGATTCTAGCTAAGAAACTAGACTGGTCGGCTTCGACAGTTAAGACCTTGATTGGACGTTTGGCGGACAAGGGTTACCTAACCAGTCAGCGTCAAGGACGAGGGTTTATCTATCAAGCTAGCTTGGGTGAAGATGAAGCGAATTTTCAGGCTTTAGAAGCTGTTTTTGACAAGATTTGTTTGACCAAACATAGCGATTTATTGGGTCAACTCATCGCAAAGACACCGATGACGCAAGCTGATGTGGATAAGTTGCAGGCCTTGCTTTTAGCAAAAGCACCTGTGGATCAAGTGGTTTGTGACTGTGTGCCTGGCCAATGCGCCTGTGGGCATCATATGGAGGTGAATTAGAAAATGGCAAAAGAAACTTTTGTGGTTAATGGGATGACTTGTGCATCCTGTGTGGCCAATGTTGAAAATGCTGTTAATAAGTTGGATGGTGTGGACAAGGCTGTGGTTAATCTGACCACGGAAAAAATGTCTGTGGATTATGCTGGGGATAAGGTTAGTCCAGAAGCTATTGAAAAAGCTGTGGCTGACGCTGGTTATGAAGCCGAAGTCTACAATCCAGATACAGCTAAAAGTCAGGAAGAACGTGAAGAAGACAAGATTCACAAGGTGCGTGAGCGCCTCATTTGGTCATCGGTCTTCACCATTCCTCTCTTTTATCTAGCTATGGGGCCAATGGTCGGTTTGCCTGTTCCAAACTTCTTGTCTCCTCACCATGCAGCCTTGACCTATGCCTTGGTGCTTTTGATTTTGACAGTGCCCGTTATGTGGTTGGGTCGTTCTTTCTATAGTAATGGTTTTCGTACCTTGGCCAAGGGTCACCCTAATATGGATGCCTTGGTAGCCTTGGCAACATCGGCGGCTTTTCTATATAGTCTCTATGGTACTTATCACATTTCTTTGGGGCATGCCCATCACGCCCACCAACTTTATTTTGAGTCGGTAGCTGTTATCTTGACCCTGATTACCCTAGGTAAGTACTTTGAAACCCTGTCTAAAGGTCGGACTTCAGATGCTATCAAGAAACTCATGCATTTGTCTGCCAAGGAGGCAACCGTCCTTCGGAATGGTAAGGAAGTCAAGCTTCCTGTGGATAAGGTTGTTCTTGGTGACCATATTGTGGTCAAACCTGGGGAAAAGATAGCCGTGGATGGTCAGGTGATTTCAGGTAGCTCTGCGATTGATGAGAGCATGCTAACAGGTGAGTCTCTTCCTATTGAAAAATCTGTGGGTAAACCAGTATTTGCAGGTTCTATTAATGGTCAAGGTAGCTTGATTTATGAGGCTGAAAAGATTGGTAAGGATACCTTGCTTTCTCAAATCATTAAATTGGTTGAAGATGCCCAACAAACCAAGGCCCCTATTGCCAAGATAGCCGATCAGGTGTCAGCGGTCTTTGTTCCCATCGTCATGGCTATAGCCCTTGTTTCAGGCCTCTTCTGGTACTTCGTCATGGGACAAACCTTTACTTTTGCCATGACTGTAGCAGTTAGTGTTTTGGTCATTGCTTGTCCGTGTGCCTTGGGTCTTGCGACACCGACAGCCATCATGGTTGGTAC
>ENA-OWLE01000034-OWLE01000034.1-metagenome-genome-assembly--contig:-NODE-34-length-22630-cov-5.400576_pt1 | contig 22630 bp, 28 predicted proteins | sample MGYA00245345_ERZ651094 | MGnify/ENA primary metagenome ERZ651094 (study PRJEB26857, sample SAMEA4031770) | metagenome | biome: human; feature: oral; material: saliva | place: Philippines | collected 2014 | study... | reverse complement strand
TTCATAATCACTCATAGGCTTACCCCTCCCTTCAAAAACGAAGAGAGGCCCAACCTCATCTGGCTATCCTAACTCTATTATAGAACGAACTAATATGCGATACAATAAGGAACGAATAATAGAGATATACAGATAAACAGAAAACTCCTATCGGTAAAAACCAATAGGAGTTTTTCTTATTTTCCCACTACATCATCAAATTGTACGCCATACATCCGTTCATACAGCCGATTAGCCAAGAGATATCCTGCAAAGCCAAAGTCTACAGGGGCCGTTGCCATTCGTCGATCTCTTGCTTCACTTTGTGTGTCATAGCGATTCCCATCTATATGATACTCTTTGAAATCAACAACACTAGATGTTACGCCTGAGTGCTTTTGTTTAAACAGCCACAGCTCTTTATACGATCCTAATTGATGAGCATCCAATTTCTTAATTAAATTAGCAAGGGACTGCTTTGTATCAAAGGTGTACAGAACTTGCTTTTCTTGAATCGTGTCTCCCGCAGGCATGAGCACATACTGTGTGACTGCGATTTGCTTGGTTCCATTCGGTCCGTTGGAGGATTTAATGGAATCTTTATCTATATAGGTTCCATCACCATTGCCGCTTTCACCAAAGCCATGAAGCATTTCGTAACGGCTCGTATTTTGTAAATCCTGCATAGACATGCTATGTGCTGGCACTACACAAGATAGCTCCAATACCATTGCTATATATAGTACTTTCATCATGGGCCTCATTTCACTACTACATCTTCAAAATGCATACGATACGCTTCATAGAATAACGTATCTGCTATATCGTAACGCGCCGTATTCGGTGCCGTGCGCACAATAGCACGAGTTGAGGCTTTCACCTGAATCGGCAGCGACTGTCCATCAAAGGAGAATTTACCCAATGGTTCCTCTGTGCCCGTCATACCAGTTTTCATCTGTGCCGCATCAATAACCGTCGTCAACGAAGCACCCGCTTGTTTCGCGCGATATACCTGACTCGCCAGCGACAAACGCGTATCATAGGACACAGTCCAGATATCACTAAAAATGACATGTTTCCGCGGCGACTGATACGCATTGTACACAGTGGCCTTAATCTTATACATAGGCGGCGCGTACTCTAGCACCTCAATAGAGCTCGTGTCTAAATACCATGTAGTATGCTCATTAGCATTGGGAACATCAGGCGTCACCTCATAAATCACCTTAAACTGTGGTGATGACGTGAGTTCCTGTATAGAAATTGCTTGGCTAGGCATGGTAAAAGCTACCATCAACACCAGCATCATAAAAAATCGCTTTAGCATACATCTCTCCTAAAACCTCATAAACTATCATTAAAAACTATATTTATTATACACCATGCGAATCAATACAATGGCATATACTATTATGAATGCAAAATATATACCGTCTTAACATATTCGTTTAATTTGATTCTAAATCTTACTATTCATAATTCATTAAATATGTTTATAGCTATTTTATTGCTATTATGAACAAAATAGATAATAATATAATTGTGGATGAATTTTTCATGAATTTTGTTGTTTGTATTGTTTGGGGAGGCTATCTATGAAGAAGTGGTTATTATTAGTAATAACATTTTGTTGTTTTGTATTTGGTGGATTTAATACAGCTAATGCCAATTACCCAGTGCATTTAAATGGGGATCCTAATTTTATATTAGTTGATGGTCATATGGGGACAGCTTGGTATCTAGATCGTAGCTCACTAAATGTACAAAAATATGCACCACCCCATTATATTATTGCAGTCAATATTGTAACTGTAAGGAATGCAGACAGAGGCAATACTGATATTAATTCAGTTACAACAAAACGCTTCCTATATAACTGGAATACACGTGATATGTACGTTGAACGTAATTTAAATGCCAGCGATTGGAGCTACTTAAGACCAAATGGTAGTTGGGCAGAAACTGGTATTACCATGCCTACTGGTGAAATGGCATTCTACATTGCCTATAGCATGAAATTCTATGGTTCAATGAGCTATTTCACGCCTAACTTCTACGCTAAAGCCTATTAATACTAAATAATTAACCCCTCTAGTACTCAAACTAGTGGGGTTTTATTATTCCTATAATTAGCTTCACATATGGCTAGAATATAAAAGATCAACCATCATTATTAAATTGTAGTCATAATTAATTAGTGTCCTGTATCTAAATTTCCGTGATTAAAGCCACTTTCTAATTGTTGTACGACATCTTGGTATTGCTCCTTCTTCGATTGCAAATACTTAATATACAAGGTATTTTCAGAGCCAGAACCAACAAAGCCTTTCACATAATAAATGAATGTTCCATCTGTATACGTTACAACATACCAATCTTCACTCAATGTATGGAATCCTAGAATACCTTTTTGATTAGCTATATTAAGAGTCCGATAGTAAGCATTTTGAGAAGTTTCATTTAATGTATTGTTAGAACCAGAAACTGTTACTTCAATAGTCCCATCTTGAGGTGAAATAATACAACCATCACCATTTACAGATTCTTTTCCTTTTACCCACGTACTTGGATACCGAATAGAAAAACCAAATCTTGCATTTCTATATGTAGATAATTCCCTAGTACTCTCTTGATTTTCCTGTACTGCTACCTCCTGCTTTGGCGTCTCTGTAGTCTTGGCTTGTGAACTTGTTATCTCTGTTTGATTTTTACTTGGAGAATCATGATTGACCAACATAACAACCCCTATGCCAATCCCCACACCTACTGTTAAACCTACTATAGCAGCAATAACAAGTTTCTTTGTAATTCGAGAGTTACGTAAGCCCAGACGTCAGATTGCTTCGCTTCCACCAAGATATAAGGGAGTGAGACACTACCTTTTTGAGAAAACTTACCATAAATATTTTGCAGGACTTCTAATAGGTCTTGTTGCTTTAATTGCTTGGCCAGCTAGTCAGCTGACTGGTCGTGTTGGAGGGTTGGGGATTACAACACCATCGGCGCATTTAATTAGTTATATTATTACAGGCGATAGTAAGCAACTTGGTTGGGGTGTTTTTCTTGTATTGGGTATTTTTATTGGTTCCTTTCTTGCTGCAAAGGGATCTCAAGAGTTTCGCTGGCGTTTGCCAGACTTGCCAACCATCGGTAAGAGCACACTAGGAGGTATTTTTATGGGAATCGGTGCTTCTTGGGCTGGTGGCTGTACAATTGGTAATGGTTTAACAGCTACAGCAATTTTTTCTAGTAAGGGATGGATTGCTTTGCCAGTGACTATTTTAGGTGTTTGGACGGCTTCCTATATTATCTTTGTAAAACCAAACAAAAATTAAGAGGAGAATATAATATGACTTTGGTAAAACTTGAAACTGGTGGACTGGTATGCCCATTTCCATTGATTGATGCGAAGAAGAAAATGGCTGAATTAGCTGTTGGAGATGAGTTGTTGATTGCTTTCGATTGTACGCAAGCAACGGAAAGTATTCCAAACTGGGCTGCAGATAATGATTATCCTGTAACTCGCTTTGACCAAGTCGGTCCTGCTTCTTGGGAAATTGTGGTTCAAAAACGTTAAGTTAGCTAAGCGAGTCGAGAAAATTTAAAAATCAGTTTTGGTAATGAAAATATCCTATGGAGTACTATTTCTAGAAAATAATAACCTTCGAGTGGTAGAGAGATTCGAGTATTAGAAAGGATTCTCCCGGGGAATCTGTAAAACTATTTAAAATAAGTCTATTTTTTACTGCCTCTTACGAATAGATAGGTGGAGGTAAAAAAATGTATAACAAAGTAATTTTAATTGGACGTTTGACAGCAACACCTGAAATGGTTAAGACTGCTAGCGACAGGTCTTTTACACGTGTCACAGTTGCGGTTAATCGTCGCTATAAGACGCAAAATGGTGAGCGTGAGGCTGACTTTATTACGGTGGTTGTCTGGGGGCGTTTGGCAGAGACCTTAACATCTTATGCTAGCAAGGGAAGTTTAATTTCTCTTGATGGTGAGCTTCGCACCCGTAAGTACGATAAGGATGGCCAAACTCATTACGTTACTGAAGTACTTTGTTCCTCTTTCCAACTTCTGGAGAGTCGTGCTCAGCGTGCTGTTAGAGAAAATAATCCTGACAATGACTTGGCTGACCTCGTCTTAGAAGAAGAACTTCCCTTTTAGTTTATCCTTTGGACTAGCTATTTAAGTCTTCTATCTTTGAAACACTCACTCCCAAAAAAATCATTATCTTGTTCCATACCTTGTTTTGAAGAATTGTTGGAGACGAAATATTAAACACTTGTTAGACTAATAAACAGTAAAATTAGATAAGACTTAGGATGATAGGTGTTTAAAAGTATAGATAGAGTAGAGAAATTTATTCGAAAAACCTTTAAATGCAGTTATGACATGTTTTTTTGCTGTTTGCTGAATTAGCCAAAACAGTGTACACAATTAACAGTTTTTCCTCATTTATATCATTGTTTTATTACCAATTTTTAAATTAAATGATAGAGGTTTCGTGATAAACTAGAGGTGGGTAAGGAAAAAGCTATAAAAGTTACTTTTATAGTAGGCATTATTTGTTTGGAAGGAAAGTGTGAAATATCACGACTATAACACTATCCTTGCAATTGTTTGAGGCAGTTGCATTTTTGTTTATTGTTGTGAGGCTATAGGCCGATTCAAAGATTTCACAGACAATTGACTATGACACTCCGACTGACATATAAATTAGGATGTTAAGCGGTCGTTGACTTTTCGTCTAGCCTTGGGGGAACACATTGGTGTGATTCCTAAGACTCACCAAACTAATGTGTTTGAAGCTAGGATGATTCGTCTTAGCTTTTTTTGTGCCCTTTAGAAAGGGAAGGTTTTTCTTATGCTATAATAGAAGGACTAAGCGAGACAGTATCTCGTAAATCTTGGAAGAGGAGTAACACTAATGCTTGACTATAGCCAAGAAGAGAAAGAGTTTTTTATGTCTGAGGCTCTTAAGGAGGCTCAAAAATCTCTAGATAAAGCGGAAATTCCAATTGGTTGTGTTATTGTTAAGGATAGAGAAATCGTTGGTCGTGGGCATAATGCACGTGAGGAGCTCAATCAAGCTATTATGCATGCGGAGGTCATGGCCATTCAGGAGGCTAATAGGACTGTGGGGAATTGGCGTTTGTTAGACTGCACCCTTTTTGTGACTATTGAGCCTTGTGTCATGTGTAGTGGGGCCATTGGCCTGGCTCGTATTCCCAAAGTTATCTATGGAGCATGCAATCAAAAATTTGGTGGTGCAGGTAGCCTTTATGATATCCTAAGAGATGAACGTCTCAATCATCGCGTAGAAGTTGAGACTGGTGTCATGGAGGCGGACTGTGCTAAGATTATGCAAGACTTTTTTCGCCAGAGCCGTGAACGCAAAAAAGAAGCCAAACGATTGGCTAAATTAGAAGTAGCGCGAGATATGTAAAGACAAAATGCAAGCCAAAAGGGCTTGCATTTTTCAATGGGAGATTAGAGGGAGTCTTGTTTTATTGAAGGCTCTTTAAGTCACTCTTCCTTAGCCTTATGCTTGTCCTGCTCTCTTGTCAAAAGAAAAATAGGCATGAAGAGGATAAGTGTCCCAAAAGCGGATTTCAAATTAGTGTCAATAATTGGTGTTCCTAATCGTACATGAAAGATAAGGTTGATTAGGAGTATGAGAAATAGGCTACTGATAATTCCAGCTAAAGCGATTTTTACGAGTAAATAGTCGTTCATTTTAGGTGGTTGATTAGCAGTAGTATCATTTGTTTGATTTCTTGTAAGTTTCATAAGTTATCATCCTCAAAATCTTGGAGATGTCAGTTGAAGTTAAGTTCTTTTATTAGTGTGTGAGATTGTAGAAAGATTTACCCACAGCATAGCTTAGATCATAAGTCAGTTTTGCGCCAGCAATTCCTACTGAAATAGCAGCCCAAGGAACAGTACCACCTGATACGATTTCGAGTTCTTGAGTAGTCATTTTCTTACGGTTGTTGATTGTTTTAGTCATTGTTCTTGTTCTCCTTTCTTCTTATCGAGCAGTGTCCATGTAGCCGTTGTAGGCACCGATACATACAAGCGTTCCAATAGGTCCTGAAGCAAGACAGAGACCTCCAACGGCAAGATTTGTTTTCCATCCGCCTCCTGTTACTGTAGCCAAATCAGCTATGTTCCTTTCTTTGTTAATCATTGTCATTCTCTTTTTTATTTTTGGTTAGTTTTAAAATCTCTTAACCCCCTAACCACGAGTTAAGAGATATCCTAAGTATGACTTCTCCTTTCAATAAAGTCAGTTATATCACTAGCTTTTGGTGCTTTCCTCAAGCTATGGATTTATTGTAAGGTGAAGAGAAATAAAAAAGTAGTGACATTTATGTCACTATGGCATTGCTAGGGTTTATCAAAGTTTATACTGATGAAAGAAATAATGAGCTTTGATAAGGGATGATCTTATCTAGTCTTGTCTTAAGTTCCCTACTTGCAATCACTTCGATTTATGGTATAATATTTTTCGGAGCAACATCTGTGCGTGAAGCGGGTCAGGGGAGGAATCCAGCAGCCCTAAGCGATTTCAGGTGTGTGCTCTTTTTTTATGTCGAGGAGGATTTATGGCCAATTTTAGTGTTTTTAAAAATCAAGAAAGCCTTTTTGCTTGTCCTATTTGTCAGGCTTCAATGCATTTGGACCAGTCTAGCTTGGTTTGTCAGAATAGGCATACCTTTAATATCGCCAAGCAGGGCTTTGTCAATTTTTTGAGACAGAACAAGGGAGATAAACACTATGATATGGCTTCTTTTGAAAATAGGAGTCAGATTCTTGCGGCAGGTTATTATGATCCTATCCTGGAGGTGATTTCAGAGCGCTTGCGTGACCTTCCTGGACATTCGCACGTTCTAGATGTTGCCTGTGGTGAGGGCTATTATAGCCGTCAGTTGGCTTCAGCGTTTGACAAGGATTTCATGGCCTTTGATTTGTCTAAGGACTCCATCCTTCTTGCGGCCCGTCAAAATCCTCAGAAAAATGTGGCTTGGTTCGTTGGTGATTTGGCTAAACTGCCCTTGCGTGAGCACAGTATAGACCTGATTTTAGATATCTTTTCACCAGCTAATTATCAAGAATTTGGACGACTTTTGACTGATCAGGGCTTGATTTTCAAGGTTATTCCTCATGAAGATCACCTTAAAGAGTTTCGCCAACTATTACGGGAGGTGCATGATTACTCTAATCAGGATGTTTTGGAACATTTCCAGGAGTCCTGTGAACTTTTGGAGTGTGTGACTATTGCCAGGACCTGGTCTATGCCATCAGATCATGTTCAAACATTTGCAGAGATGACACCTCTTTTCTTCCATGTTGATAAGAAGGATTTAAATTTGTCCTCGGTGACGCAATTGACAGTTGCAGGCGAGTTACTGATTGGTCGTATTAAAAATGATAAGTAATCCTAACTGTTGTTGGGATTTTTTTGATGGGAAAATGTCTCGGTTAGCTTGTTTGATTTTCTTAAAAGGTGTATGATGAGGATAAAAATTAAGAGAGCTTTAGTAATGAGTAAAAAGGCGATGACGAATAAAGTTTATAAGAACTACATTTTTGATTTTTATGGAACCTTGGTTGATATCCTAACCGATGAGAAAGATCCTGAGTTATGGGATAAATTAGCCCAACTTTACCAAGCTTATGGGGCGGATTATAAGGGTGAAGGTCTTAGAAAATCTTATGCTAAGCGTGTGACTCAGGCTCGTAAGGAGTTAATAGAGCTTAAAGGAGTTGCTTATCCAGAAGTTGATTTAGCTCACATTTTCAACCAGCTTTATGTAGATGGTCGCCCTCAGTCTAGTTGCCTTAATCAACCAGAAGATTGGGGGCAACTGATAGCTATGGTCTTTCGGGTCTTATCTCGCAAACACTTGACGATTTATCCGCATACCAAGGAGGTTTTGACCTTTCTAAAAGAGCAGGGATGCCATCTTTATCTCTTGTCTAATGCTCAAGCAGCTTTTACTAACGCCGAGATTGACCTAATGGAGTTAAGATCTTGTTTTGATGCCATTTATTTGTCTTCGGATGCGGGTATTTGTAAGCCTCAACCAGAATTTTTAAAGCAAGTTCTAGATGACTATGGGTTGAACCCAGCTGAGACTGTTATGGTGGGAAATGACTTGACGACGGATGTTGCTGTAGCTAAAGCAGTTGGGATTGATGGAATCTTGCTGAATACCTTTCCCTATTCTCGTCAAGAGCTAGAGAAATCCCCAATCAAGCCAGACCGAGTGATTACAGATATAGAAGCTTTAAAGACAGTTTTTACATAAAAATACATTCTATTTGGCAAAATCAAAGACAATTATCAGGAATTTTGGTATAATAATTCCTAACTTTATGTGAATGGAGAATCTCATGACTGCACAAAAAATGTCTGCACAAGAAATTATCGCTTTTATCGGTAATGCAGAAAAGAAAACAAATGTTAAAGTAACTTTTGAAGGGGAATTGGCAACTGCTGTTCCAGCCTCTGTCACTAAGCTTGGCAATGTTCTTTTCGGTGACTGGAAAGATATCGAGCCCCTTCTTGCGAATTTGACGGAAAACAAGGATTATGTTGTGGAACAAGATGGCCGCAACTCAGCTGTTCCATTGCTTGATAAGCGTCACCTTAATGCCCGTATCGAGCCAGGTGCCATTATTCGTGACCAAGTAACGATTGAAGACAATGCTGTCGTTATGATGGGTGCTGTAATCAATATCGGGGCGGAAATCGGTGCAGGGACTATGATTGATATGGGTGCTATTCTTGGTGGTCGTGCTACTGTTGGTAAAAACAGCCACATTGGTGCGGGTGCAGTCCTTGCTGGTGTGATTGAACCAGCTTCAGCAGATCCAGTACGTATCGGTGACAACGTTCTTGTTGGAGCTAATGCTGTTGTGATTGAAGGTGTTCAAGTAGGTAACGGTTCAGTTGTTGCCGCTGGAGCTATCGTTACTCAAGATGTCCCTGAAAATGTGGTTGTAGCTGGTGTTCCAGCTCGCATCATCAAGGAAATCGATGAGAAAACACAACAAAAGACAGCACTCGAAGACGCTTTGCGTAACTTGTAACATATTGATAGTAGAGGCCCCTAAGGCCTCTATTTCTAGATTCTCTATAAAATAAATAAAAAGGACAAAAACATGACACTTGATTTAATCAAAATCAGACGAGACCTTCACCAAATTCCCGAAATTGGTTTGGAAGAATTTAAAACGCAGGCTTATCTCTTAGAGCGTATTGCTGAAATGACTGAAGGTAAGGACTTTGTGGAGCAACGTACATGGCGAACAGGAATCCTTGTTTTTCTCCATGGGTCTGCACCTGAGAAAACGATTGGTTGGCGTACAGATATCGATGGTTTACCAATCGTAGAGGAAACAGGTCTTGACTTCAAATCTACTCATGAAGGTCGTATGCATGCTTGTGGTCACGATATGCATATGACCACAGCGCTTGGTCTCTTGGACCAGATGCTTCAAGTACAGCCTAAAAATAACATGCTCTTCCTTTTCCAGCCGGCTGAAGAAAATGAAGCTGGCGGTATGCTTATGTATGAAGATGGTGCCTTTGGAGATTGGCTACCAGATGAGTTCTATGGCCTCCACGTCCGTCCGGATTTTAAAGTAGGAGATATTGCTACCAATACGGGGACTCTATTTGCTGGAACTTGTGAAGTACTTGTTACTTTCAAAGGTAAAGGAGGTCATGCTGCCTTCCCACATGAGGCTAATGACGCTCTTGTAGCAGCTTCTTACTTTATTACCCAGGTACAAACTATTGTTAGTCGTAATGTTGATCCTATCCAAGGTGGCGTAGTTACCTTTGGTTCTTTCCATGCAGGAACGACCAATAACGTTATCGCTGAAACAGCAGAGGTCTATGGTACTATTCGTACCCTTACTCAGGAAATGAGTCTGCTCATCCAGAAGCGCGTGCGCCAGATTGCAGAAGGCGTAGCAGCTAGCTTCGGTATTGAAGTGGATATCATGTTGAAACAAGGTGGTTATCTCCCTGTGGAAAATAATCCAGCCTTGGCTAAAGAGTTGATGACCTTCTTTGATGCTAGTCCAGAGGTTAATTTAATTGATTGTCTACCAGCTATGACGGGCGAGGACTTTGGTTACTTGCTTAGTAAGGTTCCTGGTGTCATGTTCTGGTTGGGAATTGATACGCCATATGCACTTCACCATCCCAAAATGAGTCCAAACGAAGAAGCTCTTGCTTTTGCAGTGGCTGAAATCGGTAAATTCCTTAAACACAAGTCAGAGGCCTAATGATAGTTGACAAAGCTAAAAAACTACCAAATCTGATTTTTGGTAGTTTTTTTGATATGATAAACCTATGAAAAATAAACTTAGAAAAACAGTCTTGGCTCGGTTGACTTCACAAGAACCTGAGACTAAGGCTGAGATAGATAAAAATCTTTTGGAGCAATTGATTGCCTTACCTGCTTATAAAGAGGCCCAGGTGATTGCGACCTATTTGGCTTTTCCGCATGAATATGATACCAGTCTCTTAATCAAGCAGGCCTTAAAGGATGGTAAGCGTCTTTTGATTCCCAAAACCTATAAACAAGGTCGAATGATTTTTGTGGATTACGATCCTGAAAATCTTGTTGCAACCTCTTTTGGCTTGATGGAACCTGCGTCTGATTTGGCTGTGGAAAAATCAGCGATTGATTTGATTCATGTGCCAGGAGTAGTCTTCAATGCTGAAGGTTACCGTATTGGTTATGGAGCGGGTTATTATGATCGCTATTTGTCTGACTTTGAAGGGGCGACAGTGAGTACAGTTTACCCTTGTCAGGAACATGATTTTCAACCTGATAACTATGACATTGCTGTTAAGGAGGTCATCACATGCAAGTAAATGAGTGGAAGAAATACCCTGCAACCTATCTATTGTTGGGTCTCACGACGCTGACTTTTATCTGTCAATATCTTTTAAATAGCTTTCAAGCGACGTCCCCTCTTAGTCTCTTTAAGATGGGAGCTATGTATGGGACCTTCGTTCAATACAATCCCTTAGATCTCTGGCGTCTTGTAACACCTATTTTTGTCCATATAGGTGTCGAGCATTTTCTTTTCAATATGCTCACCCTCTATTTTATGGGGAAGCTGGCTGAACAGATTTTTGGTAGTCTACGTTTTCTAGGGCTTTATTTGCTAGCTGGTGTTATGGGAAACGCCTTTACCTTGCTTTTTACACCTAATGTTATTGCAGCTGGTGCTTCAACCTCCTTGTTTGGCTTATTTGCGGCTATTGTGATTCTTGGCTATTATAGTCACAGTCCCTTACTCAATCAGTTGGGCCGTAATTATTTGGCTTTGATTGTTATTAACTTAATCTTCAACCTATTTACACCTAGTGTTGGGATTACAGGTCATCTCGGTGGTTTAGTTGGAGGTGCTCTGGCAGCTATCTTTTTGGCCAATAAGGTTGAAAGTCGCCTTTTTAGTAAGGGGTGGCGCTTCACTGCCCTTTTAACTTACGTTATACTCTTGCTAATTGTTCTAGGCTTTACTTATCTTTAAATTAAATGAAAAATCCATCGAATGTAATAGTCGATGGATTTTATATTAGTCTTTTTTAGTTGGTTTGCCTTCAAGTTTGTGGCCTAATTCAATAAGGTATTGCTTGAGGTCATCTTTTACTTGAGGGTGTTTAAGTGCGTAATCAATAGACGTCTTCATGAAGCCAAATTTATCACCGACATCATAACGATCTCCTGTAAATACACGAGCAAAGACACGTTGTGTTTTGTTAAGAGTATCGATAGCATCAGTCAATTGGACTTCATTCCCAGCACCTGGTTCTTGATTTTCTAAGATACCAAAAATTTCAGGTGTTAGAAGGTAACGTCCGATGATAGCAAGATTACTTGGTGCATCTTCTGGACTTGGTTTTTCAACGAAAGTTTCAACGCTGTAACGCCCATTTTCACCTTGGCCCTGAGGAGCGATAACACCGTAAGCAGAGACTTCTTCACGAGGAACAGGCATAACCGCAATAGTAGATGCATGTGTCTCCTCATAATCATTAATAAGTTGCTTAGTCAAAGGTACCGCTTTGTCGTTAGTAATATCCATGAGGTCGTCACCAAGCATGACAACAAAAGGTTCATTTCCGACAAATGCTTTGGCTTGAAGAACAGCATCTCCGAGACCACGTGGGTGACTCTGACGGATAAAGTGGAGATTAATAGCAGTAGTGTCATTAACCAATTTCAACAAGTCGGTCTTACCTTTTTGTTCCAAGTTATATTCTAACTCGAAGTTTGAGTCAAAATGGTCTTCGATAGAGCGTTTTGACTTACCGGTAACAACCAAGATATCTTCAATACCAGATTTGAGAGCTTCTTCAACGATAAATTGGATGGTTGGCTTGTCAACGATTGGCAACATTTCTTTGGCCAATGCTTTAGTAGCTGGTAAAAAGCGTGTTCCGAGTCCTGCAGCGGGGATGATAGCTTTTCTAACTTTTTGATTCTTCATGAGAACTCCTTAGATCTTTTATTTTTTATCCCATTCATTTTCAGAGCGCAATTCATTGGACATCATATTGAGAATAGATTCCTTGATATCAGCACCCTCATAGATAGATTTGTAGATTGCTGTTGTAATTGGCATGTAGACGCCAAGTTCTTGAGCGATTTCGTAGGCAACCTTAGTGGTTGAAATTCCTTCGATAACCATACCCATGTTACGTTCAATGTCTTCTAGTTTTTCGCCACGACCAAGCGCATCCCCAGCACGCCAGTTACGTGAATGGATAGAAGTTCCAGTAACAATAAGGTCACCAACCCCAGATAGACCGCTGTAAGTCAAAGGATCAGCTCCGAGTTTTACACCAAGACGAGTGATTTCTGCCAGTCCTCGAGTAATTACGGCCGCCTTAGCATTATCTCCATAACCCATACCATGGAGAGCACCAGCACCGACTGCGATAATGTTTTTAAGGGCACCAGCTGTTTCAACACCAATCACATCAGAGTTGGTGTAGAGACGGAAATAGTTATTACTGAAAATACTTTGGACATAGCTTGCCGCTTCAAGGTCCTTAGATGCTGCTGTGATCAAGGTGATATCACGAACAATAGTTTCTTCAGCATGACTTGGACCAGATACAACGACAATCTCACTTCGCATTTCCGCAGGAATCTCCTCTTCAAGGATTGTTGAGAGGCGTTCGTGTGTTCCTGGTTCCAAACCTTTTGAAGCATGCATGACAACAACTTTGTGGTCCAAAAGTTCAGCAACTTGCTTAGCAACTAAGCGAGTGACCTTAGTTGGAACGACGAAGAGGATAGCATTAACACCATCTAGGGCTTCAGATAGCTCTTTGTAGGCTTTAATGTTTTCATCCAAAACCACATCTTTGAAATAACGGGTATTGGTGTGTTTTTCGTTGATTTCATCAATTTGTTCAGGGATGTTTCCCCAAATACGGACCTCGTGTCCGTTGTCGTTGAGTACCTGAGCGAGAGCAGTTCCCCAAGAACCAGGGCCCAAGACAGCGATTTTTTGTTTTTTCATCATTCGGTCTCCCTTTAGGTCCTTTCTAACAAAGCAGAAAAAGACTATATTCTTTCTCATTATAACATAAGAAAAGCGTGTTTGTCTTGTACGCTCTGCTAGGAAGACTGATGGCTATTTATTTTTTAGCCAATTTTTGGCAATGTAGCCTCCAATGAGAGCAGCCATAAGAGTTCCGCCAATCAGGATTAGAGCATGATTGGCTGTGAATGGAACCATAACTTGGTCTACATAATCTTGTGTTTTGCCTTTGGCTAAGAGTTGTGCACTGTAGGCTTTAGGAGCCAGCCACATGGTCACTATAGGTGCCAAGTTTCCTAGAGAAAAGACCATATAGGAGAGTAGATTTAGTTTATCATTTTCATAGTTGCCCTTCTTGGCAAGTAAATCAGCGCCAAGGCCGACCAGCAAACTTGGAAGGAAGGTTAGCACAAAGTGACCAGAGGCAAAGAAGAAGAGGGACATGAAGAGGCCAAGGCAGGTAATAGCCCCAAATTGCTTGGTCTTTTGGATTAGCCCTAAATAAACCCAGCCCGAAAAGATAGCTGCCAAAGCAGGTGTATGGTACATGTTTTTGACTTTAAAAAAGATTAAATCAATCGCAACTGCAATGGTTAGGCATATAAAATACAGTAGGAGAGCTCGGCAGGTTTGCTTGATAAATATTTTTTGACGCATGTAGTCTCCTAATCAATGTGAGGTGTTTTGGTTTTATTGAGCCAAGCATAAGCCAAACCAATGAAAAGTCCTCCACCAATCCAGTTACCGAAGAAAACGACTACCCACCGACGTAGAATATTTCCTAATGTGAAAGTATCCACAGCACTACGCACACCGTTGAAACCGAGCAACATGAAAGATGCAAAGTTAGCAATCAAGTGCTCATTAATCAAAAAGACAAACATGAAGATGGCTGATAGAGCAATGAAAATTTTAGCAGACTCTTCTTTGAGAAGCATATAGCCCAAGATGGCAAGGTTAACGAACATATTGGCAGTAATACCCTCTGTAAAGTTCATCCAATCTGTTTTTCCAAGCTTAGTTGAGACAACAGTTACCAAGAAACTCTTATCTGTCAGATGATTGAAAGAGAAGGATTGGTTGAAGAACCAGGCCAAGATAAGGGCACCAACAAAATTAAAGAAGGTACAGTAGAGGAGGATGGTGCAAGCCTTACTCCACTTGATTTTTCCATAATAGGCACCACTACTTAGGAACATCATGTTTGAAGTAGCCAACTCTCCATTGAAAATGAGCACGAAGACCAGTCCGATGGCAAAGATAAAAGCAAAGACGAAGCGGGAAAGGGCTGGAATACCGGTAGCGATAACATCCGCACCAATAATTCCTACAGCCGTTGACATGGTGAGATATGCTCCTGCAAGCATGGAACGTAAGGCATAGCGACCAAGGCTTTCATTGAAGAGAGCTTCTTTTTTTGCGCAAGCAGCAAAAACTTTTTCTTGAAATTGAGACATAGGTTTACCTCTAAAATGTGTGACATGGAGCGTGGGCAAATACACAAGCTCGAGTGAAGATTAATCTAAGATGACCATGAAAAAAGTCAGGACAGATGTCCCAACTTTTCCAAGTCTTAGTATGAGGATGCTCCAGATGTGGCATCTGCGGCTGGCGATGCATCGCCACCGTGACCACCAGCGTCTGATGCTCCAGATGTTGCGTCGCTACCGCCATGGCTAGCTGCAGCCGGTGCAAAAGGACCGCTTCCTCCGACAAGGCGTTGACCAGTTGTTTCGAGATACCAGTCAAGCCATGGTTTAAAGTTAAAGACGATTTCATTGATTCCTGCATAAGAACCATCATCATAGTACATAGCCTGATAATTATGTGTGTTGATAACCCCTTCAGGTGAGCCTGGGACAATCGTACGCACATATTCTTGGTTGCCGTTACGAAGGGTACCGATAACCCATTCCACATTCTTCATACGAGCTGGTGGAAGTGAACCGTGAACTGTTGACATACGGCTACCTGATTGAGGTGGCACACGTTTAGCGAACATAGTGTCCGGGTCCTGATGGGCATTATTGTAGTATAGGAACTGGTTGTTATCATCGGCATAGGTCAATTCAAATGGCATAGCCTTGAGGAACATGTCAATTTGATTGACAGTCAAAATACCATGATCAAGTTTGACATAAGTGTCTCCGGACACTGCGCCTGTGAGTTCAGCTACTTTTTCTACCCATTCTGGGTCATCAGGGTCGACTTCTGTAATAGTCGTAGCGATTGGTTTGTTACAATCCAAGTCCTCAGGTTCGATTGGTTTTGGTTTTTTCAATTTAGAAACCACTCCTACATATTGGATGAAATTATCTAAGCATTGTTCAAGGAAGTTAATAGTACCTTCATTGGTAATGTTACCCTCAAGGTCAAAGGCTTCTTTGGCCTTGCCAAGCAAGAATTCATTACCTGGAAGAGTATAAGCGTTGACGCCAGGTGCTTCAAGGATTTTACGCAAATGCACTTGGGCACGTGAAGTTCCTTGGTCGTAGTAAGAAGCACCAACAATCATAACAGGCTTGTTTTCAAATGGGTGCACTTCGAATGAGAGCCATTCTAATACTGACTTAAGTGCTGCAGAGATAGTGTGGTTGTGCTCAGGTGTAGCAATGATAACACCATCAGCGCGTGTAATTTTGTTATTAAGTAAGCGAAGTTGGAAACTTTCATCCCATTTTTCATCTTGATTAAACATAGGGACTTCATCGATTTCTAAAACTTCAAGTTCAAATTTAATTTTAAAATGTCTTCTGATAAATTCGAGCAATTTACGGTTGTATGATTGATCATAATTTGCTCCAACGAGTCCAACAAATTTCATAGTTTATATTCTCCTGTCTTATAAGCTTTCCCAGTCAAAGTCTTCAGCTTCTTTATGTAGCAACTCTGTAGCATGTGAGAGTTTACCAGTAATTTTAACGTAGAGACGGAAGTCATCGAAAATAGCATCTAATTTTTTGATGACATCAAGGTCAACTAAATCGCCGTTGCTATCAAAAGCTTGAAGGGAATGTGAGAGCAAGAATTCGTCTGGAAGCACATTAGCTTTGATTTCTGGAGCATTCAAAATTTGACGAAGTTGTAGCTGTGCACGAGAAGCTCCCAGAGTTCCATAAGATGCCCCTGTAATCATAACAGGCTTATTCAAAAGAGGGAAGACACCGTATGAGACCCAAGCTAAAGCATTCATGAGAACAGCTGGAATTGAGTGGTCATACTCAGGTGTACCAATGATGACACCGTCAGCTTCATCGATTTTTTTAACGATTTCTAGTACACTTTCTGGCAATTGCTTATTAGCAGGTTTGTTAAAGACAGGAAGATCTTTGATTTCTACAAGTTCAATTTCTGCCTTGTCTGCAAAATGCTTCTGAATATATTGCAATAATTGTCTATTAGTTGAACGTTTTGAATTCGTACCAACAAGTCCGATGAATTTCATGACAATTCTCCTTAAAAGTATTATATCTAGTATTATGTTAGCGTTTTCCTGGTCAAAAGTCAATCTTCATTTGATGAGAATACGATTAGACTATTACTTTTGTCATCTTATTTCGAATAGATTATAATAGGATAGATTTAAAAAATATTCTTCTTAAATTCAGTGTGGCTGATTTTACAAGAATTGGTTAACTAATGTATTGAAAGGGAAAATAATGACTAAAATTCGTGGATTTGAACTTGTATCAAAGTATAACAATCAGGACTTACTTCCAAAGCGAGAGACTGCTCATGCGGCTGGCTATGATTTAAAGGTGGCGGAGCGCACGGTAATTGCTCCTGGGGCAATTGTTCTCGTCCCAACAGGTGTTAAGGCTTACATGCAACCTGGTGAGGTCCTCTATCTCTATGACCGTTCCTCTAACCCTCGTAAAAAAGGTCTGGTCTTAATCAACTCAGTTGGAGTTATTGATGGCGATTACTATGGCAATCCAGGAAATGAAGGCCATATCTTCGCCCAGATGAAAAACATTACTGACCAAGAAGTGACTCTCGAAGTTGGGGAACGCATCGTTCAAGGTGTCTTTATGCCCTTCTTGATTGTTGATGGAGACGAAGCAGATGGCGTGCGGACTGGTGGGTTTGGGTCAACTGGGAAATAGAAGAAAATGGCAGACTATTTATTAGTTGTAGATATGTAGTCAGATTATGTTGCTGTAGGAAAAGCATATCATGAAGAACTGACTGCAGCTGTAAATGACAAAATTGCTACCTATCCCAGCGACCGAGTTATCTATATTCTCAATCGTTTTTTCTGGGAGAGAAAAGATAGAAAGAAGAAATTTGCGACTGGCTTGCTGGTTGTATCTCCTCGTATCTTTGAGAAGCGTCGAGCTTCTTGCTTTACTAATCCAGATTTAAAAGATTTTTTAGAGGGAAATGGTGCTAAAAGCTTAGAGTTTATAGGGGTAGATGGCAATGGCTGTGTCAAGGCTTCCGTTTTGGCAGCTGTCAAGGAGAATTATCAGGTTTCTGTCGATTTGTCTGCTGTCGGAGTTGCCAACCAGAAGAAATTTCAAAATACATTGTATAAGTGGCATTCTGTCGGAGTAACCGTAGAAGGAGAATTATTATAGCTAAGAAAAAATCAACTTTTGTTTGTAGAGAATGTGGCTACAATTCACCCAAATATCTAGGGCGCTGTCCCAATTGTTCTTCTTGGTCTTCTTTTGAGGAAGAAGTTGAGGTGCAGGAGGTTAAAAATGCCCGTGTCAGTTTGACGGGTGAAAAGTCCAAACCTACTAAATTAAAAGAAGTCTCTTCAATTAATTATGCCCGCATAAAAACTGATATGGACGAGTTTAACCGAGTCCTTGGTGGTGGAGTGGTCCCGGGAAGTCTGGTTCTGATTGGTGGCGATCCAGGAATAGGGAAATCGACCCTCCTCTTGCAGGTGTCAACACAGCTGGCTAACAAGGGAACTGTCCTCTATGTATCTGGAGAAGAATCTGCGGAACAAATTAAGTTGCGTAGCGAGCGTTTAGGTGATATTGATAACGAATTTTATCTGTATGCTGAGACCAATATGCAGGCAGTGCGTAGTCAAGTGGAGGCCATCAAACCCGATTTTCTCATTATTGACTCTATTCAGACCATCATGAGCCCAGAGATTTCTGGCGTTCAAGGATCTGTTTCCCAAGTTCGTGAAGTAACTGCCGAACTCATGCAGATTGCTAAAACCAATAACATTGCCACTTTTATTGTTGGGCATGTGACCAAGGAGGGACAACTGGCTGGACCACGTATGTTGGAACACATGGTGGACACGGTTCTCTATTTTGAGGGGGAACGTCATCATACCTTCCGTATTCTGCGGGCAGTTAAAAACCGTTTTGGATCAACCAATGAGATTGGGATTTTTGAAATGCAGTCGGGTGGTCTGGTAGAGGTACTGAACCCTAGCCAAGTTTTCTTAGAAGAACGCCTAGACGGTGCCACAGGTTCTGCCATTGTTGTCACGATGGAAGGGAGTCGACCTATCCTAGCTGAGGTTCAAGCTTTGGTGACACCGACTGTCTTTGGTAATGCAAAACGGACAACGACGGGACTGGACTTTAACCGTGTCAGCCTTATCATGGCTGTTTTAGAGAAACGTTGTGGCCTTCTTCTCCAAAATCAAGATGCCTATCTAAAATCAGCTGGAGGTGTCAAATTGGACGAGCCAGCTATTGACCTTGCAGTTGCCGTTGCTATTGCTTCTAGTTACAAGGAGCTTCCAACCAATCCACAAGAAGCCTTCATAGGAGAAATTGGCTTGACCGGAGAGATTCGTCGTGTGACTCGTATTGAGCAGCGTATCAATGAAGCCGCTAAACTAGGTTTTACTAAGATTTATGCTCCTAAAAATTCGCTTCATGGCATGAAGATTCCAGATGGTATCCAGGTCATTGGGGTCACGACGGTAGGAGAAGTACTCAAAAAAGTCTTTTCTTAAAAGATATGCTCAGAGTTAAAATTTGTAAGCGCTTGCAAAAATACCTGTTTGGTGCTATACTTTTCTTAAGAATAGGGAGGTATTTATGATGCAATTTTTCACAGACAGCAATATGCAATTCCCGCTGGTAGAGTTAACTCTTAATCAAGGTGAAACGGTTTTTATCCAACGTGGCAGTATGGTCTACCATACACCTAATGTGACCCTCAACACCAAATTAAATGCAAGTGGTTCTGGTGTAGGACGCTTTGTAAAAGCAGTTGGACGGTCAATGGTTTCGGGTGAAAGTAGCTTTATTACCCAGGTATTTGCCCAGTCTAATAATGCTTACCTAGCATTGGCACCCGATTCACCAGGTCAGGTTGTACCACTGTATTTGGGCGAAAAGCAGTATCGATTGAACGATGGCGCCTTCCTTGCACTTGATGGTACAGCTTACTATACAATGGAAACTCAATCGATTGGTAAGGCTCTCTTTGGTGGCCAGGGAGGATTCTTCATCATGACGACCCAAGGGCAAGGGACTCTCTTGGTGAATGCTTACGGCTCTATTAAAAAAATTGAGCTAAACAATCAAGAAGTGACTATTGATAATGCTCATGTTGTTGCTTGGAGCCAGACTCTTGATTACAATATTCATTTGGAAAATGGCTTCTGGCAGTCTATCGGAACAGGCGAAGGTGTGGTTAATACCTTCAGAGGAACTGGGGAGATTTACGTTCAAAGTCTCAACCTTCAAACCTTCGCAGGTTTGCTTAATAGATACTTACCAAAACGTTCATAAAATAAAGGAGAGTAACCTCGATAGGTACTACTCTCTTTTTTACTTTCAAAAGCTTATAGCTGACAAGTTAAGAAAAAGATGGTAAGATAGATTGTAGGTAATTTGAATGTCAAATTATTTTCTCCATTAGAAAGTGAGTTATTATGTCTTATTTTGAAAACTTTCTCCATGCCAACAAAGCCTATGTTGACCTCCACGGGACAGCCCATCTTCCCTTGAAACCTAAGACTAAAGTGGCTATTGTGACTTGTATGGATTCACGCCTTCACGTTGCCCAGGCCCTAGGGTTGGCACTAGGTGACGCTCATATTTTGCGTAATGCGGGAGGTCGTGTGACGGAAGATATGATTCGTTCTTTGGTCATTTCCCAACAACAGATGGGGACACGTGAAATCGTAGTTCTTCACCATACAGATTGTGGTGCTCAGACCTTTAAGAACGATGAGTTTACGGCCTATCTTTATAAAGAACTTGGCGTCGACGTATCTGATCAAGATTTTCTTCCATTTACAGACGTAGAAGAGAGTGTTCGTGAAGATATGGCTATTCTTCGTCAGTCGCCACTTATTCCCAAGGATGTTATCATCTCTGGTGCGGTTTACGATGTAGATACTGGACGAATGACTCAGGTCTTCCCTTAATATCGAAAAATTTAGCAGGCTTGATTGCCTGCTTTTTATAATTCAATGAAAAAAACTCAGCTTATTAAATGAACTGACCCTCAAAAGTTAGACAGAAAAAAATCTAATTTTAGGGGTCAGTACATAAAATATGCTGAGTTTTCTTGTTTTTAAGAGACGATAAAAATGAGAATTACAGTCCCTAAATAGAAAAGACTAGTAATAAAAAAACTGATGCGCCAGAAAAACTTAAGGAAACGTTTAAATTTAAAGGATTGTGTTTTTCTCAGCATCTGAATCGTGATAATAATAGCTGCCAGTGATAATAATATGGTGATGTATGGCAGAAAACTATGGGTAAAAAAACGAGCTGATACAGCAATGACTTCAATAAAATAAAGCGGAAAGGTCAAATCAGCAAAATTAAGCCCGAGATATTTTAAACTGAAGAAGCGGTGGATAATAAAAGCAAAGATAGGTGTTAAAATCAAAAATGCTATAGCAAAGAATTTATATAGAATCATAAGTCTATTTTACCGCGAAAAAGTCTTAATGTAAATTTTTTCCTAAACTTAATAAGAATTTCTTGCATCTAAAAAGAATTTCTGTATAATAGATAAGGTATGTAAAAACATACTTGTGGGAGGTAACAAAACTTACTTACCGCCAAAACCACAATAGGAGGAAATTACAAAATGGCTAAAAAAGTCGAAAACATCGTAAAACTTCAGATTCCTGCTGGTAAAGCGACTCCAGCTCCACCAGTTGGACCAGCTCTTGGTCAAGCCGGAATCAACATCATGGGATTCACTAAAGAGTTTAACGCTCGTACAGCTGATCAAGCTGGTATGATCATCCCAGTTGTTATCTCTGTGTATGAAGATAAATCATTTGATTTCATCACTAAAACACCACCAGCTGCTGTTCTTTTGAAAAAAGCTGCAGGTGTTGAAAAAGGTTCAGGTACTCCAAACTCAGTTAAAGTTGCTTCAGTAACTCGTGCGCAAGTACAAGAAATTGCTGAAACTAAAATGCCTGACTTGAACGCTGCAAACATCGAATCAGCTATGCGTATGATCGAAGGTACTGCACGTTCAATGGGATTCACTGTTACTGACTAATTCAGTTAACAAGAAAACCACAGACGTCGTCTCACTTCGCTGAGTGACGTGGAAGATGAAAGTCGTTATGACCACATTACACAAGGAGAAATAATTAACATGGCTAAAAAAAGCAAACAAATGCGTGCTGCTCTTGAGAAAATCGACAGCACAAAAGCTTACAGCGTAGAAGAAGCTGTAGCTCTTGCACAAGAAACTAACTTCGCAAAATTCGATGCTACTGTTGAAGTATCATACAATCTTAACATCGACGTTAAGAAAGCTGACCAACAAATCCGTGGAGCAATGGTATTGCCAAACGGTACTGGTAAAACTCAACGCGTTCTTGTATTTGCTCGTGGTGCTAAAGCTGAAGAAGCTAAAGCGGCAGGTGCTGACTTCGTTGGTGAAGACGAACTCGTTGCTAAAATCAACGGTGGATGGCTTGACTTTGATGTTGTTGTTGCAACACCAGACATGATGGCAATCGTTGGTCGTCTCGGACGTGTCCTTGGACCACGTAACTTGATGCCAAACCCTAAAACTGGTACAGTAACTATGGATGTTGCTAAAGCAGTTGAAGAGTCTAAAGGTGGTAAAATCACTTACCGTG
>ENA-OWLE01000033-OWLE01000033.1-metagenome-genome-assembly--contig:-NODE-33-length-23306-cov-5.911101_pt1 | contig 23306 bp, 18 predicted proteins | sample MGYA00245345_ERZ651094 | MGnify/ENA primary metagenome ERZ651094 (study PRJEB26857, sample SAMEA4031770) | metagenome | biome: human; feature: oral; material: saliva | place: Philippines | collected 2014 | study... | reverse complement strand
CGTTAAGGTGGTTGATTTCCCAAGTAAGGACAGCAACTTGAACCTCTACTGAACCAGTGTCACCTTCGTGACGTGCGTATTGTGCAATGATTTCATTTTTTTTCTCTTTTGAGATTGCCATGTTTTTTCTCCTTTTTTTGCTCCATCCGAGTCTTAGGATTGGCTCTCCTAAAACCAAGAAAGAGTTGGTTTGTCTTTACGACCTCTCTATTTTAGCTTATCTACTAATCTTTGTCAATCGTCAGATTCACTGTTTGAGACTTTCTAACTTAGGCTTTTTTGACCACTCTTGAATTCAGAAGGAATCCTAAGAAAAGTAAAAAACTGACTATAGCATAAGCTAGGAAAATCCAACTAAAACTTGAAGAGACCAGTGCCAGCAATTTCAAAACATAAGGGGATAAGGCTGAGCCTAGGTTGCATCCTAGGAGAACATAAGCCGTCGCCTTATTCAGCAAATTTCTAGCAATACGTTCAGAAAGACGGTGAAAGATAATGGTCAAAACAATACTGTAAAAGAAACCAACACCAACAGCAGACAAAATCAATATCAACAAGTTGTTAGCCAGGGACATTCCAAATAGGCAAATAGATAGGCAAAACAGCGCCATCGGCAAGAGACGGTTCTTAAGGTGACCTAGCAATGAAGCAAAGCTAAGTCCAGCTACAATCCCAATTCCCTGCTCCAAACTAAGGACCAGAGCTGATTGACCGCTTGCAATGGTCTTACCATCAACTTGAAACAGAGGCACGCGCAAGCTAATCGAAGAATTAATGCAAATCACAAACCCTGCCAAGAGGGCCATGCCTAAAATCATAGCTAAATCTTTTTTATCCAGACCTTCTTTACTTTTTTGTGCCTCTTTCTTCTCTGTCTGCTCCATTGGTGGTACAAAGAGAAGGTACATGGCTAAGATGATAAACCCAAAACCATAAATAAGAAAAGCAAGTGTCCAATGAATTTTCAGTAATTGTCCAACCAAAAGGGAAAACGATGCCCCACCAATCAATTCCATGGAACCTCGAATCCCAAGCATCTGAACCCTCTCTTTGCCTTGGTAACGCTGACTAATGATAGAAATAGCCTTGGCATTGATAAAACCGATACCCATTCCAAAAACAAGACGTGACAGTAAAACAAGTGGATACAATTGTACAAAGAAGGGGAATATTCCAGCACTACTTAGTAAAATTAAACCTGTCATAATCAATTGCCTGTCACTTAACCACTTGTCAACAAAAGGGTTAAGTAAGAGCATAGCCACTACGGAAAAAGAAGGGACAGACACCAAAAGCTCAACTTGAGAAGCAGTATATGTTGGACTATAGTAGTCCAACATAGGTGGTAGAGCGGTTGAAATCGAGAAAGCCGAAATCAAAAGCAAGGATAGCCCAAGCAGGCTCATTTTTTCTAAAATCTTTGTCATAATATAGGGATAAGAGCATCCTTTCTTTACTTGTGTGATAGTTATTTTTTCATTATAATCTAAGAAGAGCTAAAAAAATAGGACCTAGGTCCTAAAAAGGAGACATATGCCTAATCCCACTATAAGACCTCAGCTTGAACAAATCTTTCCTGTAGCCTATCTTAATCAATTACAAAAGGTCAGCTTTCAGAAAGGCGACTACATATGCACACAAGGGCAGGCTATCACTGAGCTAACCTACATTTTATCAGGTAGGGTAAAAATTGTTCGCTCCCTATCCAATGGTAAAGAACATATCTTAGAAATGCCTCACCAACCACAGCTACTGGGAGATGTTGAACTCATGACTAATCAATTAGCGGGTTCCTCAGTCATTGCTTTAGAAGAAGTTCAAGCAGTTCAGCTCCCATTAAACAATAAAGAGGCACTCCTCAAAGACCCTGTTTTTCTCTATCAAATTGGACGTAATCTAGCGATGGCACTGCATAGACAGGGCATCATTGCCTCAACGAATGCCAGCTACCCTGTCAAAGAGCGTCTGGCTACCCATATTTTGAATATTGAGGAACAAGATATCTTTCAGTTATCGCCATCCATTTTAGCTTCTAGTTTTGGGACTAGCTATCGACATGTACAGCGAGTCATCAAACAGTTTATCGACCAAGGAATCATTGAGAAGAAAGCTTTTAAAACCTATCGTATTTTGCAGAGAAAGAGCTTGGAAACGTTGGCTTTCATCGATTAGAAAAAGCGCTATTTTAGTCCTTGATGGTTTAACTTTCAACCCTTTTGTGCTATAGTTATAAGCAAGTAAATCAAAGAAAATAGAGGTATACAAATGGACGCTCAAACCAAAATTATCCGCGCCAGCCACATGATTGATATGAATGATATCATCCGCGAAGGTAATCCAACCTTGCGTGCTGTCGCTGAAGATGTAAGCCTACCACTTTCAGATGAAGATATTATCCTTGGTGAAAAAATGATGCAGTTTCTTCGTAATTCACAGGACCCTGTTATCGCTGAAAAAATGGGGCTTCGCGGAGGTGTCGGTCTTGCAGCACCACAATTAGATATTTCAAAACGCATTATCGCCGTTCTCGTTCCAAATCCTGAAGATGCTGAGGGTAATCCACCTAAAGAAGCTTATAGCCTTCAAGAAATCATGTATAATCCTAAAGTCGTTGCCCATTCTGTTCAGGAGGCTGCTCTAGGTGACGGTGAAGGATGCCTTTCAGTTGATCGCGACGTTCCTGGATATGTTGTTCGTCATGCTCGTGTCACTATTGAGTACTACAACAAAGAGGGTGAAAAGAAACGCATTAAACTCCGTGGTTACAACTCAATCGTTGTTCAACATGAAATTGACCATACTAACGGCATCATGTTCTATGACCGTATCAATAAAGACAATCCATTTACTATCAAGGATGGACTCTTGATTATCGAATAATGAAAATCCTCAGTAGAAATACTGGGGATTTAAATTGAAGACATGGTTTTCCTTGAGTCTTTCTTTAGATTATGATAGATTCTTCGAAGTATTTCATAGCTATTTTACATATAGAAAAGAACTGACTAATCTCAGTTCTTTTTTCATTATGTGAACCTGTCCTCAGACAAGCATGTTGTAAAGTGTTTCATTTCCGTGAAGGTTAATGTAACTTGGATCAAATTCAGAAAGACGCTCAAGAAGACCATCATAATCATTCTTATCACTAAGAGCTATACCAATAAGAACTGGACCCTTCCCTTTATTAGCACGCTTGATGTACTCAAAACGAGTAATGTCATCATTTGGCCCTAAGATATCATTTACAAACTCACGAAGGGCTCCTGGACGTTGTGGGAAATTAACCACAAAATAGTGCTTGATTCCATCATAGATAAGGGCACGTTCTTCCATCTCTGGCATACGGTTGATATCGTTATTACCACCTGAAATGATGCAGACGATAGTTTTTCCTTTAATTTCATCTTTAATCACCTCAAGTGCCGCAACTGATGCTGCTCCTGCAGGTTCTGCGATGGTACCAACCTTCGAGTACATATCAAGTAAGGTTTCTGAGATTAATCCTTCATCAACTCCCAAGAGACGATCTACATATTTACGAGCGACTTCATAGGTTTTTGCACCTACTTTTTGGACAGCAATCCCGTCTGCAAACTTATCAATTTCTTCGAGTTTTATAGGATAACCACGGTCAAAGGCGGCACGCATACTACGAGCTCCACTAGCCTCAACACCGACAACCTCCATAGAGGGTGCCACATCCTTGATATAAGTAGCCACACCAGAGATGAGGCCTCCCCCACCTACTGGCACTAAGATACTATCAAAGGAAACACCTTCCTCTTGAGCTTGCTCATAAATTTCATAGGCAACAGTTCCTTGACCCGCTTGGACATTATAATCATCGAATGGATCGATGAAAGTCATCCCTTCTGACTTCGTATACTCTTGTGCTGCTTTAGCGGATGAATCAAAGGTATCTCCAACCAATTTAATTGTTACAAACTTGCCACCAAAGAAACGTACTTGACCAATTTTTTGAAGAGGCGTGGTTACTGGCATAAAGATGGTTGCAGGAATCTTCATCTCATTACAAGTGTAAGCAACCCCTTGAGCATGGTTTCCGGCTGAAGCACAAACCACACCACGCGACTTATCCTCATCGCTTAACTGATGGATAGCATAGTAGGCACCACGTAATTTAAAGGAACGTACCTTTTGCATATTTTCTTTTTTAATATAAATAGTCGCTCCATATTTTTCAGATAAGTAGCGATCAAAATCTAGTGGGGTACGCTCCACCACGTTTTTCAAGACTTCATTAGCCTTTACGATATCATTTGCAGTAATCATTGGCTCTCCTTTGACACAATATTCAAACTATTTCTATTGTATCACAATTTTCAGAAAAATAGCAGTCTGCCAAAAGAAAACTCTTTGTTCACACAAAGAGTTTAACTTATTATTTGTTATCCTTTTTTGACATCAAGAAATTACGAAGAGCTGCAAGAGCTGTCGCACCTGCTAAGACTATAGCCGTAAGGATAGCAATAGCATGTTCTCCCCACTTATGAGATTTTGCTGTTTTAGCAATTGTAGCCTTAAGATCTTCAGTTGATCCTTTATCACCTGCTTGCGTCGTTGTCTTACTTGCAAGGTTAAGATCTTGGCTACCATTGTAGGTGTTATCTGATGAAGCTGTATTGACAAGGTCTTGATGACTGCTACGCGTATAGGTGACATTAGTTGTGATGCTATCAATCATCTCAACAATATTTCTGATTGTTACTGCATCGTACAAGCCACCCTCCGTATCCTTCAAGATAGATACTGCTAATTTTTCGATAGAAGCCTCTGAAGAAGCTGCTACCATAGAGTGAGATTCTGAGCTAGCTGTTTCTGAATATCTTGCATAATTACTAAAGAGCGATGCTGCTTCTGTGATTGTTTCAGAAGTACTTGGTAAAAATTCTGAGACACGTGAAGTTTCAGAAAGACGATTCCAACTATTGATGTTTTCTGACATTCCATCGAAGATGATTTCCTCTGATGTGCTGACTGTCTCTGAAATCGCCGAAACCACTTCTGATGTGCTTGCCTGACTCTCTGAGTCTGTCAAAGAAACTACTGGTTCTTCAACTACTTCTGACTCTGAAACGATAGTACTTGTAGAGTCCAAAACAGATGTTGAAATCTCTGAAATAGCTGTCGTCGTTGGAATTGCTGACTCTGAAGTGGATGCTCCTGAACTAATTTCAGTTTCTGACGCTTCTGATGATACTGTTGTACTTTCTGATACTTCTGACGAGGCGACTGAAACAGCTGTACTTTGGGCCTCCGAAATTAAAGTATTGATTGAATCTTCTACTACTGAACCTTGATCCGTAGTAGAAGCTGAGTTATCATCTTTCTTATCATGTGAGATTTCTGATACAGCTATTGCTACCGGAGCTGCTGCTGAGTTTACTAGCTCGTCAACTGATGGTGCTGGTTTAAGTGTCTCATCTAATTTAGGAGATTCAATAGATGGTTTCACATCTGTTGTAGCCTCTGAATCGTTGTATACTAAAGCATGTTCTGATTTAGCTGTTTCTGAGCTTGCTTCAGATGTTACGGTATTATCTGCCTTCTTACCAGCTTGATTAGTTACTGGTTTTAAGACAACTGGTTCTACCGGTGTTGCTCTTGTATCTTCCTTGATATAGAGCATATTCCAAAGAGTTAGTTTAGGAACTAAAATGACAATCACTGGTTGACCATTTTCATCTATTTCAAGGCTTGCTTGTGCCTTTTTCATACTCGAAGTTGCCCAATCATCTGGTGACGTCACATAGACTTGATCTGCAATTTTAGCAGCTTCTTGGGCTGTTTTACCAGCTAGGCTAAGACGAACTGTGAGATTTTCTTGAGCATCCGGTGTTTTATTGTCCGCATACCCCTCTTCATTATGCCAGCCCGCATTGATACCCATCATGTTAATCATTTGAACAGTTGAGAAGCCTTTCCCGGACTTGGCAAATGTCCAAACTTGATCTCCTGTCACACCTAGAGCATCCTTAGAAAGAATTTCACCAGCAGCATTCTTAGTAGATACAGACTGATTGCTGTTAGTCACACCCTCACCACGGAGAAGATTTTCATAAGCAGTGATAAACTGTTGGTAGTTGTAAAGCTTACGAATAGTATCCTTAGCTACACTAAGGTATTGAGTTGGGTAATAAGCACTTTGAAGGACGTTAAGAGCTGCATTAGCATTGGCAAGGGCTGCAATGGACATGTGATAACCACCGGCTGCAGCTATTGTCGCATCTACAAGAAGAGTCGCGTCAGCTTGTAATGGCTTACCTGCAAGAGCATCTTTACCAGCACCGTTAGTTGCTTTTCCGCCAGGAACAGTATAGTCAATTCCTGGTTCTTCCATGTAGGCACCAACGATAAGTGATTTACCAGTTTTGTTGCGTACCATATCGATACGTGCTTTCAAATCACCGTAGGCAACCTGCATACGACCAGGAATAACTGAACCACCATTTGTCCAAAGCTCATTATAAACAACATCTTGACGAGCCTTGGCTAATTTATCATCATTACCACCGTTAACATCATTGATTGTGATGTAGTAGTTTTCACCAATGAGGTCTTTCATAGCATTAATAAATGACGCATAAGAATCAGACATCATGTGTGAGTCAGCCTCGTCTGTGCTGTTACGATGCTCATAATCAGTCACACGGTTGTCGCCAATTGTATCACCTTGCCAACCATCGAATCCCATACGATCCATAGCTGACTTCATAACACCTGCTATGGATTTTTGCCAATCTGGATTAGCTGGGTCATAGTAAACTTGAGTTGGGTTATCACCGATAGTGTAAGTCATTGGTTCACCCTTCTTACCAAAACTATCGTAGAAGTTATAAGCCAAAGCAGCCAGTGGAAGGGCTGGATTCTTTGGATTTGAATCTGCTGAAATCATGTTATAAAGCATGGCAACAGCACCTGACTGATGAACTTGGGCAACCAATTCTTTAACAGCCTTAGTGTCAACCTGAGTATGACTCCAAGTATTCCATTTTTGAACAAAGCTATCGACACCCTCTGGGAAAGGATCTGTAGCTTCACTATAAGCATCATAGAAGAAATATGAATTGATATTCATAGACTTCATGAGCTCAAGCTCTTTACGGTAGGCCTTAAGATTTTTAACAAGAATACTGTTTTGATCAGTTGGTGAACCTGCTACGATACCGTAACGTGGGAAGACGGTCCAATCCTCCTCAACAGACAAGCCCGCACGCTTGCTTGACAAGACTTCACCTGATTTGTCGTTGATACTGATTGTCACCAAGTAACCTGTGTTGTTTGTCAACCATTCTGACGCAACGGTCAAGTTTGAAACCTTAGCTGAAGCTCCTGCTGCCAACGTGACGTCAACGTTATCTTGACCGATGATTTCTGAAGCATGTTGAAGTGTCAAGTTGACAGTCATCGTCTTCGTTTCTGCTGTTGGGTTAGATACAACAACGGAATAGTTAACATCACCATCTGTCTTAGTATAGGCGGCTTTTGTTGTTTCTGGATCTGTCAAGTAAGCATCGCCATTTAAGTTTTGTTCTGTCACTTCTGTAACTGGTGTTACTTGGGCTGTTGAATGACGTCCTGCTTCAGTAGCATTATCAGATGATGATGTGATGGTTTCCGCAGCAGCTGACTCTGTAGCTAGTGCTTCACTAGCTACAAGCGTTTCTGAGCTAGCGCTCTCTGTTGGCACAGCTTGTGAAAAAACTGTGGAAGCTGTCGCTGTTGTTGCAGTATCTGTCGCAACAGCTGCAGACGCTGGACCTACTTCTGTTGTCGCAATTGGAGCAACTGCTTCAGTTGGTACCACAACTAAGTTATCTGCTTCAGTTGTAATAACTGGTTTTGTTGCTTCTGAACTGACCACGTTATCTGCCTTGGCAACTTGATTCATCCCTAGGACACCACCGGCTACAAACAACCCTGATAATAATCTAGTTGACGCTACTTTCTTTGACATATCTCTCTATCCCTCTAAAAAAGTTTAAATCACCTCGGCGTTTCAAATTATCACTATTTGTATTTGCATGCTGTAAACTCGAGTTATTTTTAGTTTCATAAAAATCGCTTGGTGTTTCTTATGAAACTAATGTTAACTTAATCTTTTTTGTAAAACAAGGGAATTTCCGGCAATCCTCGTAAACGGTAATTTTTTCATCTTGAATGGTCAGGTTTTTTCATAAATTTGAGAAGTGCATTTTCTAATTTCATTAGATATTCAGTCATCTAATTCTATATAAAATGGCAAAAATAAACAGTAAATGATGATATTTCAGCTCCTAAAATACTAAATTTTATGAGAATAAAAAAACATCTCCCACACAAAGTGAGAAATGATTTGTTTATCTATTTTTAGTATCCAAGATAACGGTAACAGGTCCATCATTGACCAAACTAACCTGCATATCTGCACCAAAGCGTCCCCTCTCTACAGGAACATGACTTGACAAGGATTGATTGAAATCGTCATAGAATTGGCTAGCCATATCAGGCTTTGCAGCTCCCGTAAATGCCGGTCGATTCCCTTTTTTCGTATCTGCAAAAAGCGTAAACTGAGAAATCGACAAAATCTGACCACCAATATCCTTAACAGAGAGATTCATCTTGCCATCTTCATCTGAAAAAATGCGCATATTGACAATCTTACGAACCGCATAATCAAGATCCTCTTTAGTATCCTCTGGGCCAACTCCAACCAAGAGTAAGAGCCCTTGCTTAATAGCACCGACCGTACTATCCTCAATAGCTACAGAAGCACTTTGCACGCGCTGAATCACAATCTTCATAGCAGCAACTCCTTAACCATTGGTACGTTTAACACTATAAACATCTGGGATAATCTTAATCTTATCCACAAGGCCAGTCAATTCAATAAGGTTGGCAATTTCAAAGCTAACGTGAATATTGGCAAACTTCATATCCTTAGTTGGTTGTGCATTAACCGTAGCGATGCTCTTGGTTGTATTTGACAAGATTTGAAGAACATCGTTCAAAAGACCCGAACGATTAAGGCCATAGATATCAATCTCAGCTAAGTAAGATTTATTGGTATTGCGTTCATCCCACTCAACTTCAATTAAACGTTGCTCATAACCTTCTTGATTCTTGATATTATTACAATCTGAGCGATGAATAGCTATTCCACGTCCCTTAGTGATATAGCCATCAATCTCATCTCCAGGTACTGGGTTACAACACTTAGCGATACGCATAAGGAGACCTGAGGCACCTTGAATGATAACTCCATTTTCACTTTTAACCTTGAGAACTTCTTTCTTCTCAGTCTTGACTTCGCCACCATTCATTAACTCTTCAGCCTCAGCTTTTGCCTTAGCACGCTCTTCCTCACGGCGTTCTTTTTCTGTCAGACGATTGAAAACAGCAGCGGCACTAATTTCACCAAAACCAACAGCAGCATAGAGAGCTTCCTCACTACGCACGCTCATACGAGGAAGGATCTCCTCTATATGTTTCTTGTCTAAGTACTTATTGGCAATATAGCCATGCTCTTGGAAATAGGCAATCAAAAGCTCACGACCCTTGGTGATTGAAGCTTCCTTGTCTTGATTCTTAAAGAATTGACGAATCTTATTTCTGGCCTTGGTAGTTTTGACCATCTTAATCCAGTCACGACTAGGGCCAAAGGAATTGGCATTGGTGACAATCTCAACCACATCACCCGTCTTGAGTTTGGCAGTCAGAGGCACCATACGACCATTAACCTTGGCACCTGTGGCCTTCTCACCGACTTGGGTATGGATGGCATAGGCAAAGTCAATAGGACCTGAATCTTTAGGCAATTCCTGAACAGCACCATTTGGTGTAAAGACATAAATTCGCTCTGAGAAGATATCCTCTTTTACAGAGTCAACAAATCCCTTCGCATCCCCGTTTGAGGCATCTTGGAGTTCCACAAGATCTTTAATCCAATTCATTCCCAAAGCAGACTCTTTCGAATCTACCTTGCCCTTGATACCTTTCTTGTAAGCCCAGTGAGCTGCAACCCCGTATTCGGCAACTTGGTGCATCTCCTTAGTACGGATTTGGATTTCAATAGGCCCTTTGGGTCCATAAACCGTCGTATGGATAGACTGATAACCATTGGATTTAGGATTGGCAATATAGTCTTTGAAACGTCCAGGCATAGGACGCCAGAGCTCGTGGATGTAGCCCAACATAGCATAAACGTCACTATGCGTCTCCATGACACAACGAATAGCAATCAAATCATAAATCTGATCAAAGCGTTTCTTCTTGTCACGCATCTTACGAAAAATAGAGTAGATGTGTTTTGGACGGCCATAAACATCACCGACAAGCCCTTGTTCAGCTGTATAGGTCTTAATTTTATCGACAATCTCGTCCACAAGTGCCTCACGCTCTCGGCGTTTTTCCTTCATCATGTGGGAAATCTTATAAAATTCTACCTCGTTAAGGTAACGGAAAGCCAGGTCTTCCAATTCCCATTTGATACGGCTGATACCCAAACGGTGAGCCAAAGGAGCGTAAATTTCCATCGTTTCACGAGAAATGCGCTCCTGCTTATCCTTACGAAGATGCTTGAGGGTACGCATATTGTGCAGACGGTCTGCCAACTTAACCAAGATTACTCGGATATCCTTAGACATGGCCATAAGCATCTTACGGTGATTTTCAGCCAACTGCTCCTCGTGAGACTTATATTCAACCTTACCAAGCTTAGTAACACCGTCTACAATATTGCGTACATCCGTACCAAAATCCGCTTCTAAATCATCTAGCGTCTTTTCCGTGTCTTCGACGACATCATGCAAGAAACCACAGGCCACTGTTACTGCATCAAGATGGAGATCTGCCAAGATACCTGCCACTTGAATAGGGTGGATTATATAAGGTTCTCCTGACTGACGAAATTGTTCACTATGAGCTTCCGTCGCATAATGCCAGGCCTTTTCGACTAATTTCAAATCATCTGCTGACATATATGCCGAGCAAACGTCTAAAATTTCTTCTCCTGTTACATTTTTATCTTTAGCCATGATTTCTTCCTTCGCTTCTTTTAATTAACCTTTATTTTATCACTTTTATAAGTAAAGAAAAAGAGCTAGGTAAGCAATTCTTAACTGGGAGGAGTTAACTTGAAAAACACAACATCTTGTGTTAGAATGATTGAGCAAACACAAGATATAGATAGAAAGAGGACACTCATGTCTCAACTCACCCTCGTGTATATTAGTCTGAGCGGTAACACCCAAAGCTTTGTCAAACGTATGTCTGATTATCTCTCCCTAAATCATGGGATTAATTGCCGCCAAATCAATATCAAAGAGCTTAATCATGAAACCTTCCAAGTGGATGAACCATTTGTTGCACTCTTGCCAACCTACCTTGAAGGTGGGAATGGTGTTGACAATGGAGATGTCGAAATCCTAACCAATCCACTGGGAGACTTTATCGCAGCCCATGACAACCACAAACGTTGTTTTGGTATCATCGGTTCTGGAAACCGCAACTTCAATAACCAATACTGCCTAACTGCTAAACAGTACAGCCAACGTTTTGGCTTCCCAATGTTGGGAGACTTTGAGCTACGTGGTACACAATCCGATATTGAGCGTCTGGCACCTATTATCCTAGAAGCACAAAAGAACTTTAATTTGTAAGACAAGAAAAGCCCATATCAGGGCTTTTTCTCGTGCTTAATTTTTTTCGTATTTCTTGATTCCAAAGAAACCAGCCAAGGTCACAAGAACCAGACCAGCTAAAGTTACTGACATGGATTCATCTGAACCTGTATTTGGTAAAGTCTTAGCAGAACTTGAAACTTGAGTTTCTTGGATTTGGGCTTGAGGCAAGATGATTATCCGAGAATTTGACAACTGGATAGCTGTAGTAGATTTAGCTAAGCTAGACCCTTCGATAACCTTTGGTGTTACGTGCTTCGTTTGGTCCACTGTCTCAGCACCTTTTGATGACTGTTCAGATTCTTTCTTAGTCGTATCCTCGACTTGATTTGCCTTTTCCTTAACAATCAAACGGTACTCTGCAAATCCTGCCTGTGTTGATGGTCCTACATAACTAATGGCATCCTGACCAGCAAGGTGGGCACGTGCATTGTCCGATGAGGCAAAACGGATATCCGCATTTGTAATGTTTGGAACAAAACTCCAATTTCCATCGGCACTCGGATTAATCGTTTTCTCACTGACAATATAGTCAATGATAGCCTGACGATTTTCAAGATTGAGGAGACGTTTTTCCGCAGCATCTCTAACACCAGGGAAATTACCAGTCGCACGATAGTTGTTGGTTACCACAAGGAAGGTTTGATTCAAATCAATGGGTTGACCTTGATAAGCTAAATCACGAACACGGCTAGCGTCTGGGTTAACCAACTTACCTTCACGGTCATACTTGTTAGGTTGTGTTAAATCGAATTTATAAGTCAACCCATCAATCACATCGTAATTGTATGAACGATAGCTACTATTAATGAGTTGTTGGGGTTCTTTACTGTTAGGGTCGATTTGATTGAACTGACCTGCAGACATTTCCAACCATTCTTTAATCTGCGCACCAGTCACCTTGAGAAGAGCAGTAACATTATCATAGAGGTAGAGGTCTGCAACATTCTTAATGGCTAATGGCCCCGCTGGAATATCAGTATAGTAGGTCGCATCCCCACGAGTCCCAGCTTTGAAAGGTGCTGCAGCTGAAAGGAGTGGAAGATTCTCATCTGCTGTTCCGGCTACTTGTTTCTTAGCATACCATAGTTGGGCATTATTAACGATCTGAATAGATGGATCATCCTGAACTTGAGCAAAGTAGCTAGTGATTGGGGCAGTGGTCTCACCAACTTCCTTACGAACATAGTTGATTGTCCCATTGTGGTCATGAGCAGCCATGTCAATTAAGTCCTTGTCCGCAACATCTGACTTAGTGTCAATTTTTTCAAGCTTGGCCTTACTGTTGACAACTTTCCATTTGCCATCCGTATAAGTTAATTTGATATCCATGATACCCAGATGGTCTCCGAATTTACCAGCCATAACCACAGGTTTCCCATTGATGAGGCCATTGACATCATCTACACCAGGGTACTTGGCATAAAAACTTGTGCCATCACCATTTGGGAAATCCGCATGAGAATGCCCTGTCGCAACAGCATCAACACCTTCGATACCAGCAATTTGGTAACCTTCATTTTCCTCGTTCTTAGTATATTCATTGTCGCCAATACCAGAATGAGCAGCAACAAGAATAAAATCAGCCCCAGCAGCCTTCATTTGAGGAACAATAGTCTTAACAGCCTCCATTGGATCGTCGACAGTTACCTTACCTTCAAGATTGGCCTTATCCCAAACCAAAATCTGCGTTGGAAGGACACCCGTAATACCGATTTTTAGCGTTACCTGTTTGCCATCCGTATCGGTAAAGGTCTTATTAACAATCTTATAGGGATTGTAATAGTAGTCACCTGTCTTAGCATTGCGCACATTAGCATTGATAATATTAATCTTAGCGGCCTTAACCATACGATCCAAAAATTCAAGGCCATAGTTAAACTCGTGGTTTCCAAGCGTCTCAGCATCGTAACCAAGCATCTCAAAAGCCTTATACATAGGGTGAGTCTCACCTTGGGCAACAGGATCAATCAAGGCCTTATAAGTTCCAAAAGGGGTTCCCTGAATCGTATCCCCGCTGTCCACCAAGACCGTATTTGGATTGGTTTCACGAGCTTTTTTGATAAGGACAGCTGTTTTAGACAGACCAACTGTTTGAGACGGCTTATCTTGATAATAGTCATAGTTAACCAAGTTGGTATGAAGATCTGTTGTTGACAAAATCTGCATATCCACTGTCTGCCCCTCATGAGCGGGCTCTGTAACAGTTTCAGCCTGTACTGGCACCGCTGGTGTCACCTGATTGGCATTAGTCAAAACATCACTAGCTTCTTGACTTGCTTGGGCTGTTGAGGTAGTAGATGATGCTTCTGCAGACGTATTTGTCGCTACTGTTGTTGGTGTATCAGATACAGTCTCTGTTCCTCCTTGAACAGCTGTTCCTGAAGTTCCTTGTCCTGATACGGCAGCAGTCTCACCATTTGTCACAGTTTCAGTTGAGGTCGTTGGAACTGATACCGTTGCCTCATCAGCATGCCCAACGACTTGTGGTACAGTCAAGAGAGCAAAAAGTCCCAAAACCACAGCGGATTGAGTCATATAACGATTCGTTTTCATTAAAATCTTCCCCTTTTATAAAGATAATACAATTATATTAAACCTAAATAAGAATATCAACTTTTTTTAGAAATGCTCGATTTGTCATACAAAACCAATGGCAAGATTCAACCTTAGCTTAAAAGTGTCAAATAAAAAAAGTTGGAACAAAGCCAACTTTATCTTAATTATTCAATTCTAGGGCATAACTCACACTGCTCAAAGCATAGAGGGGAGCTGTTTCCGTCCGCATAATACGCGGTCCAAGGCCAACTTTAACACCACCAGCTTCTTCAAATGCATCAATCTCAGACGGAGAAATACCACCTTCTGGTCCAAAGATAAAGAGAATTTTCTGACCACTCTCTACCTGAGCCAACTCACGAGCTAGAGTAGCCAACTCGCCTGCTTTGGCTGTTTCCTCATAGGCGATAAAAATCTTATCAAAATTATCTAATTCTGATAGAAATTCTCCCTTCTTCTCGAACAATCTGACTTCTGGAACACGATTACGCTTGGATTGTTCTGCAGCTCCTAAAGCAATTTTGGCAAGCTTATTTTCCTTCTTGGCAAGCTTCTTACCATCCCACTTAACCACAGACCAGTCGGCAGGGAAGGCCCAAATAGCCCGAGCTCCAAGCTCTGTTGCCTTTTGTGTCACCAGCTCCAGCTTATCTCCCTTGGGAAAACCAGAAGCAATGGTTACAGATACAGGCATCTCGACATTCTCATTTAAGTCTTCAATCACTTCAAAAACATGATTCTCACGATCAATCACACGTGCAAGATACTTGATACCGTCTTCAAAAACCAAGACCACTTGATCATCCTCTGTTAAACGCATAACGTTAAACATATGCTTCACAGTATCCTTGTCTTTGATGATTACTGGATTTTCAACCTGCCCCTTTATAAAATACTGTTGCATTTAGCCTCCAATCACACCTGAAATATCATCTGTCTTCTTGAAGACACAAGCATTCCACTCTCCCTGAACCATGTGAGTTTCCAGGAAGAAACCTGCTTTCTCAGCCGATTCACGCACCATATCCCATTTTTCAGAGATAATGCCTGACATTATCAAATAACCTTCAGCTTTAACCAAACGGTAGGCGTCTTCAGTCAGGTGGATAAGAATATCCGCCAAAATATTAGCCACGATAACATCAGCTTCTTGAGTCACACCCTTCAAAAGATCTCCCGTAGCAACGTGGATATTTTCCATACCAGGATTCATGTCGATATTTTCCTGTGCCACTCGAACCGCCACATCATCAAGGTCATAGGCGTAGATTTCCTTGGCTCCAAGAAGAGAGCTAGCAATCGAGAGGACTCCCGAACCAGTTCCCACATCAATCACAGTCTCGCCACCACGAAGCACCTGTTCGAGTGCAAAAAGGCTCATCTTAGTCGTCGGGTGTGTTCCTGTCCCAAAGGCCATACCAGGATCCAGCTTGATAATCTTTTCACCTGCTGAAGCCTCATAATCTGTCCATGACGGTACAATGGTCAAATCATGGGTAATTCGTGCTGGTTCATAGTATTTTTTCCAATTCTCAGCCCAATCCTCTTCAACCAATTCTTGAGTTGCCAAGTGAATATCTCCGGTTTCAAGACCAAAATCCGTCAACTCAGCCAAACGCTCATTAACCTGCTTAGTAATGGCCTCGATATCTGCTGATTCCGGATAATAAGCCGTAATTTTAACCGTCTCAACCTGCTCAACCTCAGGATAAAGTTCCCCAAAACGGTCCGCATTTTCCAAATAATCTGCACTATCATCAATAGCCACACCCTGGCTCCCAGATTCGATTAAAATATTAGAAGCCGCCTCTTCGACCTCACGATTAACTTCAATCGTTAATTCTTGCCATTTGTCCATTAATTATCTATTTCCTTTCCTACTAAATAGTCTTTAAAACGTTCTTGCAACTGGGAAACGACACCTTCTGCTTTTATAAAATCCTCTATAGGCATCAATTTAAATTCCTGCCCCTCATCTCCAAAATCAATCTCCTGATACTGCTTCTGACTAATTTGGGCAACCACAAAAACGGCTAACCTATCTTTATCCAACATACTAGGGTAGATTCGCGACCAAATAATCGATTCCTCTTTCAAAGTCAAACCTAGCTCCTCCCAGACTTCACGTTGAAGACACTCAAGTGGCGTTTCTATACCCTCTCTTCCACCACCAGGCAACTCCCATTTATTTGGCCAAGGAATATCTGGCTTATTATCTCTAAGAATGACCAGAATACTTTGCTCTACGAGTAAGGCAGCCTTAACACCTGTAAAATCTAACGAATCCTTTAGATAAGCATCCATCCCTTTTCGCTCCCTTTAATACCTTGGATAAGCAAAAAAATCCTTCTCTTCAAGTTGAGCTTTCCCTTTTTCGAAAGCTTCTTTCTCCCAAACCAAACCGAATTCCTCAGGTCCATCATCAGATAGAAAATCCATCAAGTCACTCAACCCTTCCGTTGCCACCTCATTCAAGGTTTCTGCAAAATAAGTTAAAAACTCACGAGACAGACCCTTTTTAGGTTCATATGGGATTGTTACTAGGTAGTCCTCTTCATCAAATCGCGATTTTGCTGGATTATAAAAGAGCACGTAATCTTCAAAAATAACATCTTCATCAGACACTTCACCCTTATCATCAATAGTCTCCACATTGCTACTGTTTTGCGCTTCTAGGATAAAGGTTACCTCCACAGCGTGATTCTTTTTATCCCAGTCCATTGCAAAATCAAAGTCTAGATGCTTATCCAGTTCTTCTTCTAATACTGACAAAAAGCCGAATTTAGCCATTTGTTTTCCTCGTTCTTTCTTAGTATTCCCTTTATTTTAGCATAAAAGAAGCCAATAAAAAACAGAGTAGGCTATCCCACTCTATCTTAGATAATTATTTAGCATTTTCAACCGCTGCTGTTACAAAGGCAGTGTAAAGTTCTTCAGCATGGTTTGGACGGCTATGGTATTCTGGGTGGTATTGCGCTGCCACAAAGAATTTCTTATCTGGGAGTTCTACAACTTCCATCAAACGATTATCTGGTGACACACCTGAGAATACAAATCCCTCAGCCTCGAACTGTTCACGGAACTTAGTATTAAATTCATAACGGTGACGGTGACGACGTTGTACAACTTCTTGATTGTTATAGGCTGCTGCCGCCTTCGAACCTGGTTTCAACTTACATGGGTAAAGACCAAGACGAAGAGTACCACCCATATCTTCAATATCAATTTGATCACGCATAATATCGATAATTGGGTACTTCGTTTCTGGATCAAGCTCAGCTGAGTTAGCGCCATCCAAGTGAAGAACGTGGCGAGCAAATTCAATACATGTCAATTGCATACCGAGGCAGACACCCAACATCGGCACATCATTTTCACGTGCATAACGAATAGCTTGAATCTTTCCCTCTGTACCACGTTGACCGAAGCCGCCAGGAACGATGATACCGTCAGCATCAGCCAAACGAGAAGCAACATTTTCGGCAGTCAAATCATTAGCATTAACCCAGTCGATATCAATGGCAGTATCATTTGCCAAACCTGAGTGTTTAAGCGCCTCAACCACCGACAAATAAGCATCGTGAAGCTCCACATATTTCCCAACAAGGGCAATTCTAGTTGTTTTCTTAAGGTTAAGTACCTTATCAACCATAGCAGACCATTCTGTCATATCTGCAGCTGGAGCATCCAGTTTTAAATGATCACAAACGATTTGATCCATTCCTTGAGCCTGCATATTAAGTGGCACTTGATAGATATGTTCCACATCTAGTGATTCAATAACAGCCTCAGGTGCTACATCGCAAAACTGAGCCAGCTTATTCTTGATTCCTTGCCCAGCAGGTTCCTCTGTACGAATAACCAACATATTGGGTTGAATACCTAAACCACGCAATTCCTTAACAGAGTGTTGCGTTGGTTTTGTCTTCATTTCACCAGCAGCCTTCAAGTATGGAAGAAGCGTTGTGTGGATATACATAACGTTGTCAGAGCCCACATCAGCCTTCATTTGGCGAAGAGCTTCAAGGAATGGAAGACTTTCAATATCACCAACAGTCCCACCAACTTCAGTGATAATAACATCTGAATCGGTCGTTGTTGCCGCACGCTTAATCTTGTCTTTCAAAGCATCTGTGATATGCGGAATTACCTGAACAGTCGCACCTAGATACTCACCTTTACGTTCCTTACGCAACACCTCGCTATAAATCTTACCAGTAGTCACGTTAGAGTATTTATTAAGGTTAATGTCAATAAAACGTTCGTAGTGACCAAGGTCAAGGTCAGTTTCAGCACCATCATCAGTGACATATACTTCACCGTGTTGGTAAGGACTCATTGTCCCTGGATCAATATTGATGTAAGGGTCAAATTTTTGAATGGTAACCTTAAGTCCACGATTCTTAAGCAAACGTCCAAGACTCGCAGCTACAATCCCTTTACCAATTGAAGATACCACACCACCAGTGACGAAAATATATTTTGTCATGTTAACTCCTTTAATATAATATAAAACCATAAAAAATAGCAGATTGATTACCGTATTCGATAATCAAAGTAGTCCTTTACCAGTATCCAACATGAGTACTATTTAGTAACTCAATATCAACAAAACCAGTAAATGACTGAAAACAAAAATGGCCCCCAAGAGTTTTACTCTGGGAGCCTTAATCATGACCTCTTAAAAAGAGGTGCCCGATAAATAGTCTAAACTATCCAAGACCATTTGTCAATGAAAACTTAGTCGTTTGACTCATCCTCATAGTCATCGTCGTCATCTTCTTCTGACAACTCAACATCATCCAAATCGTCATCTGGAATAATTTCATTCAACTCAGAATCATAAGATTCCACTTCGGCTTTCTCATCATCTTCGTTATCGTCGTCATATTCAAGACTATCAGAAGCAGGTGTAAAGTTCTCGTCTTCTGGATCGTCATCATTATAGTCGATGGCATCTTCATCACCATCCATGAAGGCATTAACTTTCTTGTTTTTACGTTTTGGTGCATTTTCATCAGTATCTTCCAATGTGATGACCTCTTCATCGATTTCATCAATAGCATACCATGAACGCAAGCCCCATTTGTTATCACCTAGTGGAATGAAACTTCCATCCGTATTCAAATCTGAATAAAAGAATGGCAAAGCACTACGGATATCGGCATCCGATTTTTCTAAGTAATTTTGAATTTCATTGACTAAATCGTTGAAATACATTTCATTATCACGACCACGTGTTTCTAAGATAGCACGGGCCACTTCAATCATTGATAATTCACTTTTTTCTTGTCCAGCAAATACGTCTAGTTCCAAGGTGGTTCTCCTTCATTATTACTCAAGTTAGTTCCTACTGGAAAATAGCTCAGCAATCAAATTTCGCTACCCTCTATTTTACGCTAAAAAGAGTCATTAGTCAAAGTATTTATAGAATAAAAAATCAAGTCTCAAAAGAAACTTGATTTTAGACATATTATTTAACTTTTGCTGAACTTGTGATGACTTCAACAGCTTTCTTCATAGTAATATCGTGTTTAAGCATTTCAGGTGAAAGAAGTGCAGAAACTTGTGATACTTCCATATTGTATTCAGCTGCAAGATCATTGATTTCTTTTTGGATTTCTTCTTCTGTAGCGTCAAATCCTTCTGCAGCAGCAACAGCTTCGATAACAAGGTTAGTTTTCACACGTTTATCAGCATCAGCTTCATATTGTTTGTGAAGATCTTCTTGAGTTGTACCTGTAATTTGGAAGTACATTTCAGGAGAGATACCTTGACGTTGCATGTTACCCATGAATTCGTTCATAGCACGGTGAACTTCGTCTTCAACCATTTCTGCTGGCAATTCAACGATTTCAGCGTTTTCAACAGCCAAATCAAGTGCAGCACCTTCAACAGCATCGTCAAATGCAATTTCTTTAGCTGCTTCAAGTTCTTTACGATATTTAGCTTTCAACTCATCAAGAGTTTCAACTTCATCGTCAAGATCCTTAGCCAACTCATCATCAAGAGCAGGAACTTCTTTAGCTTTAACTTCGTTAACTTTAGTAGCAAATACAGCAGCTTTACCTGCAAGATCAGTAGCTTGATAATCTTCTGGGAAAGTCACCTTAACTTCTACTTCATCACCAGCTTTTGCTCCAACTAATTGGTCTTCGAAACCTGGGATAAATTGACCTGAACCAAGTTCAAGAGAGTGGTTTTCACCTTTACCGCCGTCAAATTCAACGCCATCTACTGAACCAACAAAGTCAATAACCACAGTGTCCCCATTTTCAGCTGCACCGTCTTTCACAATCAACTCAGCCAAGTTTTTACGTTCATTTTCAAGCTTAGCATCAACTTCTTCGTCAGTAACTTCTTTTGAGACTTCTACTGAAACTTCAAGATCTTTATATGCACCAAGTTTTACTTCTGGTTTTGTAACAACTTCAGCAGTAAGTGTCCAATCTTGACCTTTTTCAATTGATTTTACATCAATTTTTGGTTGTGCAACAACATCAAGACCAAGTTCAGCAATCGCTGCTTCATAAGCTGCTGGAAGAATTGCATTCAAAGCATCATCGTAAAGAGCTTCTTCACCAAATTTTTGGTTAAATACGGCACGAGGCATGTGTCCTTTACGAAAACCTGGTGCGTTCAAATTCTTTTTAACCTTGTTAAACGCTTGATCCAAAGCTGGTTGAATTTTATCTTGACCGATAGTAAATGTCACCACACCACGGTTAGTGGCTGTGTTTTCAAATGATACAGACATGTAGTCATTCTCCTTAAAATTTTTTATAGATACAGTTTAGTTTACCATATTTCAAAGCCTTTTAAAAGTTTTTTTCTCCAATTTAATAACAAGAAAAACATTATAGACTGCTTCTTTTTACAAATTTTGATAAACTAGAGATATGAATATTTTACAACAATACATACAGCAATTTAATTTCGAAGAAAGTCTAATGGTAATTATTTCGAAAGGGATTAGACTTCTCATTCTCCTCATCATCTTTCTTCTTAGTAAAAAGATTATCAACTTTCTGTTTAAACATACAGTCGGACGTTCAATATCCTGGACCTTTCAAACACCCGCCCGTAAAAAAACTATTGAACGTCTACTACACAATTGCATGAACTATATCCTTTACTTTTTCCTTGTATACTGGCTTCTAAGTATTTTGGGTGTTCCCGTAGCTAGCCTTCTAGCTGGAGCCGGACTTGCCGGTGTCGCCCTTGGTCTAGGAGCTCAAGGCTTCCTATCAGACGTCGTTAATGGTTTTTTTATCTTGTTAGAAAACCAATTTGAAGTTGGTGATTCTGTTGAGGTAGAAACCGTTACAGGTCTTGTTTCAACTGTGGGTATCCGCACCACTCAGATTCGAGGCTTTGATGGAACACTCCATTTTATACCTAATCGTAATATCACAATCGTTTCCAATAAATCTCGTGGAGATATGAGGGCTCAAATTGACATCCCAGTCTATACTTCAACCGATATCAATAAAGTAACAAGCATTATACAACAAGTTAATAAAGACAACATTGAAAATTATCCTGAAATTATTGGAACGCCAAATATCATCGGATTAACTTCAAAACCTTCCGGACAACTTGTTTTTCGTGTTGATATTTTTACAAAAAACGGGCAAGAAATCCATATCTATGCAGACTTCTTAAAACTTTACCAAGAAGCTCTATTTAAAGAAAATGTTGATCTTCCAAGAGTTACTGGAAACACAATAGAAGTAAAATAAATAAACTCATCTTATAATGAGAGTCATAAATAATAAACAACACCCCGAAAGTTTGATAATAAATTCTACTTTCGAGGTGTTTTTAATGTAAACAAATTAACTGATACGAATAATGTCTAGATATATTGAGTAAAACAAACTAGTGAATAACTTCAACTCAGTCTTCTTCATTATATGGATCAAAGTCGACCATCCAAAATCTTAACTCTCGTATCATCTTTTTCCTTCCCCTAAAGCATTCACCAGCCAACAATCGATCTAACTTAAGAGAATCTTCCGATGATAACTGCTCACGAAAAGCATTAAGCTGCTCATCGTAAGCAAGCCTATCAACCGTATCTAAGTCCTTATTGGGAAGACAAAAAGCAATGTCTGAAATTTCAACATAACACTGTCTATTAGCTTGACGTTTTACTGACTCCTGTCGCCTCACTTCATCATTAAGTCGATTCCTAAACTTAGTTTTAAAGTAACGACGTAACTTATCATCATCTTTCTCTAAGTCAGGAAACTTTTTTAAAAGCTGATACAAAGTCATCATCGCCTCCTGCTCCATGTCAGCTTGATCCCAAAGCTGAATAAAGTATTGCCTAAAAGCCTTAAGTACAATCGGCCTAACAACTTCATAGGCGTGAACAAAAACTTCTTGTTCCATTGAACCTCCAATAATAAATATAAATTTTGTAATTAGATAAATTACAGACCTATTATAAAAGATTGTAGAAAAATAAAATAGAGACATATATGTCACTATAAATAACTAGACTAAAACAATAAAATGAGTAAGTTAGAGTCCTAACTAACCATGAGAACAGGTAGCTTGCTCTTCAATAGACATCTGCAAAGTAAAAGTCAATCCTCAGCTCTTCTACCAAGGGATAACAGGCAAACTCCTTTCCCCTGTCTGAAGCGAAAGTTTTAAGAACCTCTTTTGGAAATAGCCTACAAAGTTGTTTGATGGCTGAAAACATGGATTTAGCTGTTCTGTCTAGAATCTTGAAAGCTAAGTAAAAGCGCGTTTTTCGCTCCAGAAAGGTCGCTAAACAGCCCTTGCTTTTGCCTCTGGAAGACACCACAGTATTCGAAATCCCAGTGACCAAAGGTCTCACGATTTCGGACCTCTTTCATAGAGCCAGTTGATGAAAGTAGCTCATAGGTTTCCTCGGTTTTTTGTTTGTGTGGTTACTTACAGTTTACACCAATGAAACACTATGAGTTTTTTTGTTGCACTATCTTTTACAATTTAACAAAACTTTAGGGGGACTTTTAGTAGTGTAAAATAAGTTGTGTAAACACAAAAAGGAATAAATCCGTTATAGTAGAG
>ENA-OWLE01000030-OWLE01000030.1-metagenome-genome-assembly--contig:-NODE-30-length-24242-cov-4.609832_pt1 | contig 24242 bp, 21 predicted proteins | sample MGYA00245345_ERZ651094 | MGnify/ENA primary metagenome ERZ651094 (study PRJEB26857, sample SAMEA4031770) | metagenome | biome: human; feature: oral; material: saliva | place: Philippines | collected 2014 | study... | reverse complement strand
TAAAGAAAAGAAAGAATCAAACGAAAAAGCTCAAAAAGATCTTGAGAAACACGTTAAATAATAATCTTGAGGAAAAGGCAGTTTGCCTTTTTCTTTTGTCAAAAAAGGGCTAATTCCTAGTGTTCATAAGGGGTATAATTGTGAGAAAGCCAGCATAAGACAAAATATTCTGAAAATTGTACTCATCTTATTTTTTATGGTATAATGTTGGTACATAAAAAAAGATTTTTTGGAGAACGCTTATGAAAAAAAGTAAATGGTTTGCCCTTGCGGGTGTATCACTTCTAAGTGTTGGGGTTTTAGTGGCTTGTTCATCAAAATCAAATACGTCAAGCAATACTTATAACTACGTCTATACTGCTGATCCTGAAACATTGGACTACCTTATTTCAAATAAAGGTTCAACGACTGATGCTGTAACAAATGGTGTCGACGGCCTTTTGGAGAACGATAAATATGGTAACTTGGTACCTTCTATTGCCAAGGATTGGACAGTTTCAGCTGATGGTTTAACTTATACTTACAAACTTCGTAAGGGAGTTAAATGGTATACTTCAGATGGTGAAGAGTATGCGGAAGTGACAGCCAAAGACTTCGTAACAGGTCTTAAGCATGCTGCTGATAAAAAGACAGAGTCAATCTACTTGGCAAAAGATTCAGTAGCAGGTCTTGCTGAATATTTTGAGGGTACTGATAAAGACTTTTCTAAAGTTGGCGTTAAAGCTCTTGATGATTACACACTTCAGTATACCCTTAAGCAACCAGAACCTTACTGGAATTCTAAGATGACTTATTCTCTCTTCTGGCCTGTTAATGAAGAGTTCCTTAAGTCAAAAGGGGATAGCTTTGGTAAATCAACAGATCCATCATCTATCCTTTATAATGGTCCATACATCCTTAAGTCATTGACAGCTAAATCATCTATCGAGTTGGCTAAAAATGAAAACTATTGGGATAAGAAAAATGTCCACTTTGATGGCATTAAATTATCTTTCTACGACGCTTCTGACCAAGAATCGCTTGTCCGTAATTTCACTGACGGAGCTTATAGTCAAGCACGTCTCTATCCAACAAGCTCAAACTTTGATTCAGTAGAAAAACAATATAAAGATAATATCTTCTATACACAACCTTCTGCGGATATTGGTGGTGTTGGTGTTAATATTGACCGTCAGTCTTACAATCATACTTCTAAGAAGACAGATGCTGAGAAAGACTCAACTAAGAAAGCTCTTCTTAACAAGGACTTCCGTCAATCAGTTAACTTCGCTATTGACCGTACAGCTTATTCAGCACAGCTTAATGGTGAGAAGGGTGCAGCCCTAGCGGTTCGTAACCTACTCGTGAAACCAGACTTCGTTTATGCTGGAGACAAGTCATTCGGCGATTTGGTAACTGAAAAGATGGCTTCATATGGTGACGAGTGGTCAGGTGTTGACTTTAAAGACAGTCAAGATGGTATCTTCAATGCTGATAAAGCGAAGGCTGAATTTAACAAAGCTAAGGAAGCTCTTCAAGCAGAAGGTGTTCAATTCCCAATTCACTTGGACCTTCCAGTTGACCAAGCAGCTAAACCAACGGTTGCACGTGCACAATCTTTGAAACAATCTGTTGAAAATACTCTTGGTAAAGAGAATGTCGTGGTAGATGTTAATCAAATGTCTCAAGATGATCTTCTAAATAGCACATTGTATGCAGCTAATGCAGCGGCAGAAGACTGGGATATCAATATCTCAGTAGCTTGGGCTCCTGACTACGAAGACCCATCAACATTCCTCGATATCTTCAAAACAACAGCTAGTGAGAACACAAAAACTTACATGGGATTTGACGATCCTAACAATGCAGCAGCAGCTCAAGTAGGTCTTAAAGACTATGATGCTTTGGTTGATAATGCAGCTAAGGAAACAAGCGACCTCAATGTACGTTATGAACGTTATGCTGAGGCACAAGCTTGGTTGGCAGACAGCTCACTCTTTATGCCACTTATGGTCAATAAAGGTGCTGCTCCAATGGTAGCGCGTTTGACACCATTCTCAGGAGCCTACTCTCAAGTAGGACCTAAGGGTTCTGACCGATACTTCAAGTATCTTGAACCTCAAAAAGATGTTGTCACTAAGAAAAACTATGATAAAGCCCGTGAAAACTGGCTTAAAGAAAAGTCTAAGTCCAACGAAGAAGCTCAAAAAGACCTTGAGAAACACGTTAAATAAAAGGACGATGGAACTTTCTCATTTGATTGGGAAAGTTCTTTTAGAATTAAAGGAAGAGACATGAAAAAATACATTTTATTGAGAACCCTCCGTTCTCTATTTTCAATATTTGTCGTGACGGCCTTGACCTATACGATTATCTATACCATGGTGCCGAGGCGTCTGATTTTCAGACAGGACCCTAACTACAATAAGATTGCAAAAACAGCTGATTCTAAGACAAACTATGAAAATACAATCTTTGAACGTATGGGGTACATTGATTACTATGACACCAAGGAGTTGCAGGAGAAAGCCAGCACACTTGATAAGTCGGTAACAACTAAGCCAACAGAAGCCAATAGAGCTATCTACCAAAAATATGTGGATAGTTTGGGAAATGGCTGGCGTTTGCATCAGTTCAAACAAAGTAAGCAATTCTATGCGACACGTGATGTGCCAGTACTTGAACGTGTGTTTGAATTCTACAAGAACCTCTTTGAATTTGACAATACTGGATGGGTTAAAGATAAAACGAATCCAAACTTGAAGCGTTATATCCGTATTGAAAATGACCCAGCTATTGGTTGGTCAGTTGTTGGTTCAGGGACTAAGCACAAATATTTGCTTTACTTTAACAGTCAGTTCCCATTTGTTCACCAAAACTTTGTGAAGATGAATCTTGGAACTTCATACCCAACTTATGCTGAGCAAGGTGTTCTTGATGTTATTACCCAAGGTCAAGGTCAAACAAAAAGCTCTGAGGTCAACTTCCCTACTGGTAAGAGAATATCTTCAGTAGATATCTATTCTCGTACTTATAAATCACCTAGTCAGGCTGACGCTAGAGATCGTTCTTACTTTGGCGATGATCCGTACACATCTACTAAGAACCGCTATCAATACCCATCAATGTTGGCAAGCTCTGCCATTGCTGGTTTGATTGGTTTGCTCTTGTCTTATGCTTTAGCGATTCCATTGGGATCTTACATGGCACGCTTTAAAAACACACTCTTTGATAGTGTGTCAACAGGTGTCTTGACTTTCTTGCTCTCTCTACCAACGATTGCCTTGGTATATATCATTCGCTTGATTGGTTCTGAGATTGGTCTTCCAGATTCTTTCCCTATCTTGGGTGCGGGTGACTGGCGTTCTTACGTCTTGCCATTTGTTATTCTCGGTCTCTTGTCAACACCAGGTCTTGCGATTTGGATTCGTCGTTACATGATTGACTTGCAATCACAAGACTTCGTTCGTTTTGCACGTGCCAAAGGTTTGTCAGAACAAGAAATTTCGAACAAACACATTTTCAAGAATGCTATGGTTTCCTTGATTTCAGGAGTTCCAGCATCTATTGTTGGAGTCATCACAGGGGCAACCTTAACAGAAACAATCTTCGCCTACCCTGGTATGGGTAAAATGTTGATCGACTCTGTTCGTGCTTCTAATAATGCTATGGTTGTTGGTCTGGTATTTATTTTCACATCCCTCACCATCTTCTCATTGCTTGTGGGTGATATCCTTATGACTATTATTGACCCACGTATCAAATTGACATCTAAAGGAGGTAAATAATGGCTTCAATTGATAAAAGTAAGTTCCAATTTGTAAAGCGCGATGATTTTGCCTCTGAAACAATTGATGCACCGGCTTATTCATACTGGAAATCAGTGATGCGTCAATTCTTTAAAAAGAAATCAACAATTGTAATGTTGGGAATCTTGATTGCCATCGTTTTGATGAGTTTCATCTACCCAATGTTCTCTAAATTTGATTTCAATGATGTCTCAAAAGTAAATGATTTCAGTTTGCGTTATGTACATCCAAACGCTCAATACTGGTTCGGTACTGACAGTAATGGTAAGTCTCTATTTGACAGTGTTTGGTTTGGAGCTCGTAATTCTATCCTTATTGCTGTTATCGCTACCTTCCTTAATGTTCTTATTGGTTTGCTTGTTGGGGCTGTTTGGGGGATTTCTAAGACCTTCGATATGATTATGATGGAAATCTACAACATCATCTCAAATATTCCTGCTCTCCTTGTGGTTATCGTCTTGACTTACTCATTGGGTGCTGGTTTCTGGAATATGATTTTTGCCATGACCATAACAGGTTGGATTGGTATTGCCTACACAATCCGTATTCAAATTATGCGTTACCGTGATTTGGAGTATAACTTGGCTTCTCGTACTTTGGGAACACCAACTGCTAAGATTGTGATTAAAAATATCATGCCACAACTTGTGTCCGTTATCGTAACCATGGCTAGTCAACTTTTGCCAGGATTTATCTCTTATGAGGCCTTCCTTTCATACTTTGGTTTGGGGCTTCCCGTTACTACGCCTAGTCTTGGTCGTTTGATTTCAGACTATGCACAGAACGTTACAGTCAATGCATATCTCTTCTGGATTCCATTGACTACCTTGATTCTCGTTTCTCTCTCTCTCTTTATTGTCGGTCAAAACTTGGCGGACGCCAGTGACCCACGTACGCATAGATAGGAGTCCAATATGACAGAAAATAAAAATGTAATATTATCGGCTCGCGATATCGTCGTGGAATTTGACGTTCGTGACCGTGTTTTGACAGCTATTCGAGGGGTTTCTCTTGATTTGGTTGAAGGTGAAGTTCTAGCCTTGGTTGGTGAGTCTGGTTCAGGGAAATCAGTGTTGACCAAAACTTTTACAGGGATGCTGGAAGAAAATGGCCGTGTAGCCAGCGGATCTATCGACTATCGTGGCAAAGATTTGACTAAGTTTAAGAGTCACCAAGATTGGGCACCTATCCGTGGAGCTAAGATTGCAACTATCTTTCAAGATCCAATGACCAGTCTTGATCCAATTAAGACTATCGGAAGTCAAATTGTTGAAGTTATTGTCAAGCACCAAGGGAAATCAGCCAAGGAAGCTAAAAAAATGGCCATCGATTACATGGACAAGGTTGGTATTCCGGATGCTGAAAAACGTTTCAATGAATATCCTTTCCAATACTCTGGTGGGATGCGTCAACGTATCGTTATTGCCATTGCCTTGGCTTGTCATCCTGATGTCCTTATCTGTGATGAACCAACGACTGCCCTTGATGTGACCATTCAAGCTCAAATCATTGACCTCTTGAAATCACTCAAAGAGGAGTATGGTTTCTCAGTCATTTTCATTACCCATGACCTTGGTGTCGTAGCAAGTATCGCGGACAAGGTTGCTGTCATGTATGCTGGCGAAATCATTGAATACGCAACTGTTGAGGAAATTTTCTATGAGCCTTGTCATCCATACACGTGGAGCTTGCTTTCAAGCCTGCCACAATTGGCTGACGATAAGGGTGAACTCTTCTCAATTCCAGGGACGCCACCATCACTTTATACACCAGTTGTTGGGGATGCCTTTGCCTTGCGTTCGGATTATGCTTTGCAGATTGACTTTGAGGAAAAAGCACCAAAATTCCAAGTTTCAGATACTCACTGGGCTAAGACCTGGCTCTTACATGAGGATGCGCCAAAAGTTGATAAACCTGCGGTTATCCAAAATCTACATGAAAAAATCCGAGCTAATATGGGATTTGCACATTTAGGAGATGAGGAGGAAGGCAATGCCTGAGAAGTTAGTTGAAGTAAAAGATGTGGAGATTTCCTTCGGTGAAGGAAGCAAGAAATTCGTTGCTGTCCACAATGCTAATTTTTTCATCAACAAGGGTGAAACCTTCTCCCTCGTTGGTGAGTCTGGTAGTGGTAAAACTACTATTGGACGTGCCATTATTGGTTTAAATGAGACAAGTAATGGTGAGATTATTTTTGATGGTAAGAAAATCAATGGACGCTTAACTCACTCTGAGAAAAACGACCTTATCCGTCGTATCCAGATGATTTTCCAAGACCCTGCGGCTAGTTTGAATGAACGTGCAACAGTCGATTATATCTTGTCTGAGGGCTTGTACAATTTCCATCTTTATAAAGATGAGGAAGAACGTAAGGCTAAAATCAAGGAAATCATCAAAGAAGTAGGACTTCTTGAAGAGCACTTGACACGTTATCCGCACGAATTTTCTGGGGGACAACGTCAACGTATCGGGATTGCGCGTTCTTTGGTCATGCAGCCTGATTTGGTTATCGCTGACGAACCAATCTCAGCCCTTGACGTGTCAGTTCGTGCCCAAGTTTTAAACCTGCTTAAGAAATTCCAAAAAGATTTGGGATTGACCTATCTCTTTATCGCTCATGACTTGTCAGTGGTACGTTTCATTTCTGACCGTATCGCTGTTATCTATAAGGGGACAATCGTGGAAGTTGCTGAGACAGAAGAGCTCTACAACAATCCTATCCACCCTTACACCAAGTCACTCTTGTCTGCTGTTCCTATTCCAGACCCAATCTTGGAACGTAAGAAAGTCTTGAAGGTTTATGATCCAAACCAACACGACTATTCGGTTGATAAACCAGAAATGGTTGAAGTACGTCCAGGTCACTTCGTTTGGGGTAACAAGTCAGAAATTGAGACTTATCGTAAAGAACAAAGTAAGTAAGTCTTTTCAATGCAAAAAAAATCGTGTTCCAAAAAGGAACACGGTTTTTCTTCTTTAGTCCAAATTTAAGCGCTTTGTCATGATATAGTAGGTACCGAAGTAACTTGCTGCGATGAGAATAAGAGACTGAACTAGACTAAAAATATATGACGAGTTATTAATTACAGTATTTGTTGCATTTCCGGTCAAGGCTGCACCGATTCCAAAGAAGAAACCAATAAAGAATAGGATGGCCTGAATGGCGAAATAGGCGACAAATCCCATAAGCACTTTGTTAGTGTTGAAGAGGTTTCCAATACTAATACAGAGGTAATAGAATAGGATACCGCTAATTGTTCCTAAAATTGTAGAAGGGATGAAGAGGTAGAGGGAACCCATTTCTTTTAGGAGCTGTCCAAAGTTGCTCGTAATCAGTAGGAAATCTTTTAAGTCTACGTTAAATGCGGCTATAATAGCAATCGAAGCGAGTACAACGAGACTAGAAATCGTATTTAAAATAAAGGCTACAAAAAGTTTCGATAAGATCAATTGGTGGGCAGAAACTGGGAGTGTATTGGTTAGATAGCCTTCTCTCCCAAAGATAGTCTTTGCAAAGTGTCTAATAATAAGGACTATTGTCGCTATATAAATGGTTCCCCATACAATAATGGTAGCAAAAACCATCAGTGTGAAGAAAGCAAAAAAGAGTAGACTAGGTTCTTCGTTACTGTGTTCATAGGTGAAAAGTAATTTGTGAAGCATTAAGCCCAAGGGAATAGAGAGTAGGATGGCAATACCATAGATGCCAAGATACCACTTGCGGACTGATTGTAATTCATACTTAACTAAATTCCAAAACATGCTCTTACCTCCTAGTTGTGGAACATCTCTCTAAAGAGTTTGTCAATGGACTTACCGTTGGATTGGCGGATATTATCTGCATCACCTTGAAGTTCAATCTGACCGTATTTTAAGAAGACAACTTCATCTAGGACAGATTCAATGTCTGCAATCAGATGGGTTGAAATAATAACAGAAGCATCTTCAGAGTATTGGTTGATGATAGTTTTAAGGATATAGTCACGTGATGCAGGATCGACCCCACCAATAGGTTCATCAAGGAGATAGAGTTTAGCCTCACGACTCATTACCAAAATCAACTGAATTTTTTCTTTGTTACCTTTTGAAAGGTCTTTAAGGCGCAAATCAGGCTGGAGCTTTAGATCCTCCAAGAGTTGCAAGGCAAGAGGATAGCGGAAGTCAGGGTAAAAATCCTGGAAGAAATCCAAGTAGTACTGGATTGTCTTACTTTCATCTAAATAGGTTGTGTCAGGCAAATAAGCCACTTGCGCCTTAGTGATAGGTGACGGCTGAAATCCATTAATGGTTACTAAACCAGACGTCGGTTGAAGGAGGCCGTTCAAAATTTTGATTAGGGTTGTTTTACCACTACCGTTTGGACCTAAAAGGCCAACAATTTTTCCCGACGGGATGGACATGGTCACATCTCTAAGGGCTGGAATACCATTATAGGTCTTGGTGAGATTTGTTAGAGTTACAATATCAGTCATTGGTCTATAAGTCCTTTCCTGTTTGTTCGATGTAGTCAGTGATGATGGTCTTGATTTCAGGTGAGCTAAAACCAATGGCTGTCATCTCAGTGACAAAGTTTTTCATGAGACTTTGAGCAATCTCGTGTCGTTTTTGATCAATGAGTTTCTCATCTTCTGTAACGAAGCGACCAGACGTACGAGCAGAATAGACCAATCCCTCTTTTTCAAGTTCTTGGAAGGCTCTTTGTACGGTGTTGGGATTGACTCCAGCTTCTTGAGCAAACTCTCTCACGGGCAAAAGTTGTTGTCCCATACTTAACTCTTTGGAAGCTATCTTCAGTTTGACACGATAGGCGATTTGGAGATAAATGGGTGATTTTTCATCAAATGTCCAAGCCATAAGAGACTCCTTTCTAGGAAATATTATTACATTATTTTTGTACTACAGTAATGATACAACTTAAAAACATAATTTGCAAGTGAAATACTATATTTTCTCTAATTTCTTTTGCTTTTCCCTAACTTATATCCTTATTTTTGGTACAATAGGGGCAAGTATATTCGACCTGAAGGGAGATTATTTTGAATATTTTAGCGACAGATATGGATGGTACTTTTTTGGACCACCTCGGTGCTTATGATAAGGCGCGTTTAGATAAGTTTTTGGATGCTTGTGAAGCTAAAGATTTTGTCTTTACAGTAGCTTCTGGTCGAGCACTCTTAGCTTTGGAAGAGTTATTCGATGGATTTGTAGACCGTATTGCCATTATTGCGGAAAATGGTGCCTTGGTTCAGTACAAGGGTGAAGTCTTGTTTGAGTCTAAGCTAGAACCTAAAGATTATTTGGAAATTGCAGAGACGACCTTAGCCTTACCAACTTGTGAAGGAATTCTTTTGTCAGGACGTCGTGGTGCCTATGCTCCAGGAGATGCAGATCCAGCCTATCTGAAGGCCATGGAACGCTACTATGAAAATGTCATGGCAACAGACCTTGAAACGGTCACAGATGATATTTTCAAGGTAACTGCTAAGTTTCAAGGGGATACCATCATGGAACGTGGTGACTATCTCAATACGATTTTTGAGGATATGACAGCTGTAACTACTGGCTTTGATTCTATGGATATTATCCTTAAAGGTGTAGACAAGGGATTTGGACTTTACCATCTTTGTCAAGAGTTGGGGCGTCAGGCTTCAGATGTCGTTGCCTTTGGTGATAATCTCAATGATATGGAGATGCTGACATTTGCAGGGCGTGCGGTTGCTACGGAAAATGCGCGTGATGAGATTAAGGCCGTAGCAGATGAGGTGATTGGTCACCATAAAGACGGTGCAGTCTTTGACTACATGGAAGGATTGGTAGGTGCAGATGTCTGAGATTAAATTGTTGGCCTTAGATTTGGATGGGACGCTCTTTACCAAGGATAAGCAAGTGACTGCTGAAAATAGAGCTGCTCTTAAGGCAGCCGAAGCTAAGGGGGTTCACGTGGTCATCACGACCGGTCGTCCCCTTGCAGCTATTAATCATGTCTTGGAAGATCTGGGTTTGTTAGATGACAAGCACTATAGCGTAACCTTCAATGGTGGCTTGGTTCAGCGTAATAACGGTGATATCTTAATCAAGAAAGAGATGTCCCGAGATGATTTAAAGCAGATTTATGCTATTTTTGAACCTCTGGGACTCCCTATGGATGTTCTTAGTGATGGCATTGTCTATGGGGTGCCTAGTAAAGGGAATCATTCGCTCTATCGTCAGGCTAATCCTACTTTGACTTTTGTTGATGTGGATTGCATTGATGACATTCCACAAGATATCGTCTATAATAAGGTAGTTACGGTCTGTGAGGAAGCGTTTTTGGATGCCCAAATTGAAAAACTACCTGACCATCTATACCAAGCGTTTGAGGTCTTTAAGTCTCGTGAAATTATCCTAGAGGTTATGCCCAAGGGTGTTCATAAAGCTGTAGGTTTGAGACTCTTGACTGATTATCTTGCTCTTGATAGAAGTCAAGTCATGGCTATGGGAGATGAAGAAAATGATTTGACCATGTTAGAGTGGGCTGGTCTGGGTGTTGCGATGGCGAATGGTGTTCCTAAGGTTAAGGCTGTTGCTAAGGCTGTAACGACAAAAACAAATGAAGAATCTGGAGTGGCTGAGGCCATCCATAAATACATTCTAGAGAAATAAGGAGAACCAGATGGGTCTATTTGATCGATTATTTGGACAAGAAGAAAACCAGTCACAGGAAACTCTTGCTAATCAAGAGTTTACAGAGGTGACTTCAGAAACGGATTCTATTGCTAATCAAGACTTGTCAACAAGTGAATTAACAAATGAAAATCAAACAGGAAAGTTTAGCGAGACTGATACTCAAGTAGAGAAAGATTTATCCACAGAATCTGTTGAAGAAACAGCTTCTGCTGTGACAAATGAGAGTGAAGAAGTACTTGCTGAAGAACTGTCTGTGGATAATCAGGATTCAAGTGAATCAGAAGCGGTTTCAGAATCAGTTGATAGTCAAGTAACTGTGGATAACCACTTTGCGGATGTCATGGCTGATTACTATGCTAAGAAGGCTCAAGTAGCTGCGGCTGCAGAAAAAGGTGAGACAGTCACTTTTGAAGCGGTGCAAACCCGTAAAGTTGAGGAAACAGCTGGAGAAGTACCTGCTTCCAAGACTGAAACAGAACAAGAAAAGTATAATCGTACGCTTAAGAAGACGCGCACTGGTTTTGCTGCTCGCTTGAATGAATTCTTCGCGAATTTCCGCCGTGTCGATGAGGAGTTCTTTGAAGAATTGGAAGAAATGCTGATTCTTTCCGACGTTGGTGTTAATGTTGCAACGCAATTAACGGAAGACTTGCGCTACGAAGCTCGACTTGAGAATGTCAAAAAGACTGAGGATTTGCAACGCTTGATTATTGAAAAACTTGTGGATATCTACGAGAAGGACGATGTTTACAAGGAGCAGATTAATTTCCAAGATGGATTGACAGTCATGCTTTTCGTTGGTGTCAACGGGGTTGGTAAAACAACTTCTATTGGTAAATTGGCACATAAATACAAACAAGAAGGCAAAAAGGTCATGCTGGTTGCTGCCGATACCTTCCGTGCAGGGGCTGTTGCCCAGTTGGTCGAGTGGGGACGTCGTGTTGATGTGCCAGTAGTGACTGGTGCTGAGAAGGCTGACCCTGCTTCGGTAGTCTTTGATGGTATGGAGAAGGCCCTTGCTGAAGGTGTTGATGTTCTTATGATTGATACTGCGGGGCGTTTACAAAACAAAGACAACCTTATGGCAGAGCTTGAAAAGATTGGCCGTATTATCAAGCGTGTGGTACCAGAAGCACCCCATGAAACCCTCTTGGCTTTGGATGCCTCAACGGGTCAAAATGCACTTAGTCAGGCTAAGGAATTTTCAAAAATTACACCTCTTACGGGTCTTGTTTTAACCAAGTTGGATGGTAGTGCCAAGGGTGGTGTGGTTCTAGCTATTCGTCAAGAGTTGGATATTCCAGTTAAGTTGATTGGTTTCGGTGAGAAGATTGATGACATTGGTGAGTTCCATTCAGAAGAATTCATGCAAGGTCTCTTGACTGGCTTGGTTTAATAGATATTTAAAAAGGGTGAGTACTGGGAAAAGGAATTCACTCTTTTTAATGGTGTCCTCACCTTGAAAAAAGTCGCTTTTATTGATAAAATAGTAAGGAAATACGCATGCTTTGAAAAGTGAGCTGTGACTTAATCACTGAACAACCCCTAAGCCATAAAAAGAGATGATTTTTTTCTCTTTTTTAAGGTGAGTCATAAGAAGATTTTTAATCTTAGTTTAAGGAGAAGACATGTCTGAACGTGGACTTTTGATTGTTTTTTCAGGGCCTTCTGGTGTCGGAAAAGGAACTGTTCGTCAGGAGATTTTTTCAACACCTGACCACAAATTTGAATACTCAGTATCAATGACCACACGTGCTCAACGTCCTGGTGAAGTTGATGGGAAGGATTATTTCTTTCGTTCGCGTGAGGAATTTGAAGAGCTTATTCGTAACGGTCAAATGTTGGAATATGCTGAGTATGTGGGCAACTACTACGGAACTCCCTTGACCTATGTCAATGAAACCTTGGATAAGGGGATTGATGTTTTCCTTGAAATCGAGGTTCAAGGGGCTCTACAGGTTAAGAAAAAGGTTCCAGATGCTGTCTTTATCTTTTTGACACCACCAGATTTGAACGAACTTGAAGAACGTTTAGTTGGTCGTGGGACAGATTCTGAAGAAGTCATTGCTCAACGTATTGAACGTGCGCGTGAAGAGATTGCTCTCATGAGCGAATACGATTATGCCATTGTCAATGACGAGGTGACTTTGGCTGCTGAACGTGTCAAACGTGTTATTGAAGCGGAACACTTCCGAGTTGACCGTGTGATTAGTCGCTATCGTAATATGATTTCAGACAAGAAATTATCAGATAAATAAATTAGAAATAGGTATAAAATTATGATGTTGAAACCCTCTATTGATAAACTTTTGGATAAAGTGCCTTCAAAATATTCATTGGTTATTTTGCAAGCGAAACGTGCTCACGAATTGGCAGCAGGTGCTGAAGCAACTCAAGAGTTTACGTCTGTAAAACCAACCCTTCAAGCTCTTGAAGAAATTGAATCTGGTAATGTAACTATCCACCCAGATCCAGAAGCTAAACGTGAATTGGCACGTTTAAAAGTTATTCAAGCGCGTCTTGCTGCTGAGGAAGAAGAACGTAAAATCAAAGAACAAATTGCTAAAGAAAAAGAAGAAGGCGATAAAATCTAAAATCAAAGTCTTGCTTTGGTTTACGAGGTTAGGGGGAGCTGAGGCATAGTGTCTCAGCTTCCTTCTTTATGATGATAATCTAACTCAGGAGGTCCTGAGCACTAAGAAGTACTGGTCTTAAGCTAGTGATGGGAGGAGATATATGGTTTTAGTTGCACAAATAATTGTAGATGTTCCTCTGATGCAGACGGACAGACCTTATAGTTACCTTGTACCCGAATCCATGCAAGGTCAAATTGCCATTGGTATGAGAGTTCATGTGCCTTTTGGTAAGGGAAATCGTCTCTTGCAAGGCTTTATCCTTGGTTTGGAAGAGCAGGAAAATGGAGGAAATCTTCCAGAGTTGAAGCCTATTGCTGAACTTTTGGATTATGAACCAGTCCTTAATCAGGATCAGCTGGACCTGGCTGACCAAATGCGACACACGGTTTTTTCCTATAAGATTTCCATCTTGAAGTCTATGTTGCCAGGTCTCCTTAATTCACAATATGACAAGGTTATCATGGCAACTGATAAACTGAGTAAAGAGGAGAGGGAAACTTATCTTGAGGGGCGAGACCATATTCTCTTCTCACAATTATCAGAGGAACAAGCCCAAGCCATTCCTCGGCTGGTACAGTCTGGTCGTGTAACGGTTGATTATATTGCCAATGATAAGCAGAACATAAAGACGGAGAAGCATTATAGTGTTCAAAGAGGAATTTTAGAGTCTTTGGATATTTCGCAACGAGCCAAGAAGCGGATGGCGTTGCGGGACTTCTTGTTAGAAAATAATGAGTCTGGGAAATTGGTAGACCTGCACAAACTTTTTTCTCGAGATGTGGTGAAATTTTTCATTGGGGCTGGAGCTCTAGTCATCACTGAAGTTGAGGTCAATCGTGCTGATAGCTACTTTGAAAAGGTGGAGAAGACGGATTTTCTAGAGCTTAATGTTCAGCAGGCACATGCTGTTGAAAAAATGACGCGTCAAATCGGACAAGGTGATAAACCCTTCTTGTTGGAAGGGGTAACGGGGTCAGGTAAGACTGAGGTTTACCTGCATCTTATTGAGAGAACCTTGGCTATGGGGAAAACTGCCATTGTCTTGGTTCCAGAAATTTCTCTGACGCCACAAATGACCAATCGTTTCATCTCCCGTTTTGGTGACTTGGTAGCGATCATGCATTCGGGCTTGTCAGATGGTGAAAAATTTGACGAGTGGCGTAAGGTTAGATCTGGTCAAGCTAAGGTTGTGGTGGGTGCACGTTCGGCTATCTTTGCTCCCTTGGACAATATTGGAGCAATTATTATCGATGAGGAGCACGAGGCGACCTATAAGCAGGAATCCAATCCTCGCTATCATGCTAGAGATGTGGCCTTGCTTAGGGCCAAGAGTCATGGTGCTATTCTTGTACTTGGCTCAGCTACGCCTTCTATTGAGTCGCGAGCGAGGGCTCAGAAAGGGGTCTACCATTTTCTTGAATTGACGGAGAGGGCAAATCCTAATGCTAAAATTCCTCAGGTGGAAGTGGTGGACTTTAAGGATTTTGTAGGTAGACAAGAGTCGAGTGATTTTACGCCCCCTCTCTTGGAGAAAATCCGAGAGCGATTGGCACGTAAGGAACAAGTCGTTTTGATGTTGAATCGTCGTGGTTATTCTTCATTTGTCATGTGTCGTGACTGTGGTTATGTGGATGACTGTCCCAACTGTGATATTTCACTGACTTTGCATATGGATACCAAGACCATGAATTGTCACTACTGTGATTTTCAAAAAGCTATTCCTCAGGTCTGTCCTAATTGTCAGAGTCGTCAGATTCGCTATTATGGGACTGGGACACAGAAGGCTTACGATCAATTGACGGAACTTTTGCCAGAAGCCAGAGTGATTCGTATGGATGTTGATACCACGCGTAAAAAAGGCGCTCACGAGAAACTCTTGGAGGCGTTTGGAAGTGGTAAAGCTGATATTTTGCTAGGAACCCAAATGATTGCCAAGGGCTTGGATTTTCCCAATGTTACCTTGGTAGGGGTCTTGAATGCGGATACGTCGTTAAATTTACCAGATTTTCGTTCGGCTGAGCGCACTTTCCAGCTTTTGACTCAGGTGGCTGGCCGTGCTGGTCGTGCGGACAAGGAAGGGGAGGTTATTATTCAGACCTACAACCCTAGTCATTATGCCATTCGTTTTGCTCAACAACAGGATTATGAGGGATTCTATGCCTATGAGATGGGGATTCGACGTCAGTTGGCCTACCCACCATATTTTTATACGGTAGGGCTCACTCTCTCCCACAAGGATGAAGAGTTTGTAGTCCGTAAGAGCTATGATATCATGGCTTATCTAAGAGAACACTTGTCGGACAAGGTGACTTTCTTGGGACCAACACCAAAACCTATTGCCCGAACACATAACCTTTATCATTATCAGATTATTATCAAATATCGTTTTGAGGATAGCTTGGAAGAGACGCTTAATAGGGTTCTTGATATGACACAGGAACCTGAAAATAAGGATCTGCGTTTGATTATCGATCATGAGCCTCAGAATTTTACCTAATTTAGAAAAGGAAGAATATGACAAAATTAGTATTTATGGGAACGCCGGCCTTTTCAGCGACAGTGCTGGAGGGACTTTTGACAGATGAGCGTTATGAAATTGTCGCTGTTGTCACACAGCCAGACCGTGCTGTCGGCCGTAAAAAAGAAATCCGTATGACTCCAGTTAAGGAAGTAGCGCTGGCACATGACTTACCGATTTATCAACCTGAGAAGTTGTCAGGTTCTGAAGAAATGGCCCAACTCATGTCACTTGGAGCCGATGGTATTGTCACTGCGGCTTATGGTCAATTTTTGCCAAGTAAATTGCTTGATAGCATGGACTTTGCGGTCAATGTTCACGCATCGCTCTTGCCAAAATATCGTGGTGGTGCACCTATTCATTATGCCATTATCAATGGTGATGCAGAAGCTGGTGTGACTATTATGGAAATGGTCAAGGAAATGGACGCTGGTGACATGGTTAGCCAAAAGGCCTTGCCAATTCTGGACCAAGATAATGTCGGTACTATGTTTGAAAAATTGGCAGTCTTGGGTCGTGACCTCTTACTTGAAACCTTGCCTGCCTATATTGCAGGAGAAATCAAACCTGTTCCTCAAGATGCCAGTCAGGTAACGTTTTCACCAAACATTAGCCCAGAAGAGGAGCGCCTTGATTGGAATAAGTCGGCTCGTGACATCTTCAATCAAATCCGAGGGATGTATCCATGGCCTGTGGCACACACTCTACTCGATGGCAAACGTTTCAAAATTTATGAAGGTGACTTAGTAGAAGGGCAAGGACAGGCTGGTCACATTATCGAAAAGACTAAGAAGAGTTTGGTCGTTGCGACTGGTCAGGGGGCTATTTCGCTTAAGAGTGTTCAGCCTGCAGGTAAACCTCGTATGGCTATAGCTGATTTCCTTAATGGGGTCGGCCGCAATCTTGAAGTAGGTGATGTATTTGGCCAATGATTGGAAAAAAACAGCCCGTGGACAGGCACTTGAAGTCTTAGAAGAAGTCTTCCAAGAAGGGGCTTACTCAAATATTGCCCTCAATGCACGTCTGAGCAATTCATATCTAACAGATAAGGACAAGGCCTTGGTAACGGAAATTGTTTATGGAACTGTTGCCCGTAAGATAACTTTGGAATGGATCTTAGCTCATGTCATTGAGGATCGAGATAAACTTGAAGCTTGGGTCTATGACCTCTTGCTTTTGAGTCTTTACCAGTTGGCCTACTTGGATAAGATTCCAGCCCATGCGGTGGTCAATGATGCCGTTTCTATTGCCAAAAATCGTGGCAATAAAAAAGGGGCTGAGAAGCTAGTGAATGCAGTTCTTCGTAAACTATCTAGCCAGCCTTTACCAGATCCAAGCGAGATTAAACGTGTCAATAAACGCTATTCTGTTCAATATTCCCTACCTGTATGGTTGGTGAAAAAGCTTATTGACCAGTATGGGGAAGAGCGATCCCTTGCTATTTTTCAAAGTCTCTTTGTGAGAAATAAGGCCAGTGTCCGTGTGACGGATGTGTCCCGTATGGAAGAAATTGCGGAGGCTACTGGGGCTGAGCGTTCAGATTTGTCACCAGTCGGGCTTGTTAAGTCTTCGGGTTATTTTGCTGGAACTGATTATTTTAAAGAGGGGTTATTGACCATTCAGGATGAGACCAGTCAGCTAGTTGCACCGACTTTAGGAATTCAAGGTAGGGAAGAAATCCTGGATGCTTGTGCGGCACCTGGAGGTAAGACTGTCCATATGGCCTCATACTTGACGAGTGGACATGTGACGGCTCTTGACCTCTATGATCATAAGCTTGATCTTATTAAGGAAAATGCACAACGTCTTGGTCAGGCTGATAAGGTTAAGACTCAGAAACTGGATGCTAGTCAGGTGCATCAAGTCTTTTCGACTGATAGTTTTGATAAGATTCTAGTGGATGCTCCTTGCTCAGGGATTGGTCTCATTCGTCGAAAACCAGACATCAAATACAATAAGGATCTCCAAGACTTTGAGTCCCTCAAGTCTGTGCAATTGGATATCTTATCCAGTGTTTGTCAAACCCTACGAAAAGGTGGTATAATAACGTATAGTACTTGCACCATCATAGCAGAAGAAAATCAAGAGGTGATTCAAGCCTTTCTTGAGAGTCATCCTGATTTTGAGCAAGTTGCCTTAGACCATCCATGCAAAGACATCGTGGTCAATGGCTGTTTGGCTATTACCCCCGAACAGTATCTAACTGATGGTTTTTTTATCGCTCAGTTGCGTAAGAAGGCCTAGGGTTACAGAGGAGGAAATGCTGACGCAAGTCAGAAAGAAAACTATGGAAATATCATTATTAACGGACATTGGCCAAAAACGGTCAAACAACCAAGATTTTGTTAATAAATTTGTCAACCAGGCTGGTGTCACACTTGTCGTTGTTGCAGACGGAATGGGTGGACACCGTGCTGGAAATATTGCCAGTGAGATGTCAGTAACTGACCTTGGTCGTGACTGGATTAACACTGATCTTCGTGAGTTGAGTCATATTCGTGATTGGATGATGGCTGCCATCGATGAAGAAAATCGTAAAATCTATGAGCTTGGTCAAAATGAAGAATATAAGGGAATGGGAACAACTATCGAGGTTCTTGCCTTTGTTGATAATGCTGTGATTTTCGCTCATGTTGGGGATTCACGTATTGCCCTTATCCGTAATGGTGAGTATAAGCAATTAACGAGCGATCACTCCTTGGTCAATGCTCTTATCAAGGCTGGTCAGTTAACAGAAGAAGAAGCAGCAGTTCACCCACAACGTAATATTATTACGCAATCTATCGGGCAAGCTGCTCCAATTGAAGCAGATCTTGGTGTTCAACAATTGGAACCAGGAGATTATATTTTGGCCAATTCAGATGGATTGACTAATATGATTTCAATTGAACAGATTGTTCATATTGTCAACAGTCCTGGTTTCGTTGAAGAGAAAACCAGTCGTTTAGTTGCAGCTGCCAATGATGCTGGTGGTCATGATAATATTACCGTTGCTCTCATCAAAGTAGAAAGTGAGGAAGGATAATGATCCAAGTTGGCAAATTGTTTGCTGGACGTTATCGAATCCTTAAATCTATCGGACGTGGTGGTATGGCGGATGTTTATCTGGCTAACGACCTGATTCTGGATAATGAAAGAGTAGCTATTAAAGTGCTACGTACTAATTATCAAACCGATCAGGTGGCTGTGGCGCGTTTCCAACGTGAAGCGCGTGCCATGGCTGAGCTCAGCCATCCGAATATCGTTGCGATTCGAGATATTGGCGAAGAAGACGGCCAGCAATTCTTGGTGATGGAGTATGTGGATGGTTCGGACTTGAAGAAATACATTCAAGACCATGCTCCACTTTCTAACCAGGATGTTGTGCGTATCATGGGGGAGGTCCTGTCCGCCATGACTCTTGCCCACCAAAAGGGCATTATTCACCGTGACCTTAAGCCACAGAACGTTCTTTTAACTAAGGATGGCAGAGCTAAGGTTACAGACTTTGGTATCGCAGTAGCATTTGCTGAAACAAGTCTGACACAAACCAACTCAATGTTGGGGTCAGTCCATTATTTGTCACCAGAACAAGCACGTGGCTCTAAAGCCACTATCCAAAGTGATATCTATGCTATGGGTATTATGCTCTTTGAAATGTTGACAGGGCATATTCCTTATGATGGTGACAGTGCTGTAACCATTGCACTTCAACATTTCCAAAAGCCTCTGCCATCAATTTTGGCTGAGAACCGTAATGTTCCTCAAGCTTTGGAAAATGTTGTTATTCGAGCAACTGCTAAAAAGCTTGAAAATCGTTACAACAGCACTTTAGAAATGAGTCGCGACCTAGTAACTAGTTTACATCCTAGTCATAGTCGCGATTCTAAGGTAGTCTTTGATGACATGACGGATACTAAGACCTTGCCAAAGGTTGATCCGGTTCCATCAGTAAGTCCTGAGAAAAAGGCTACTCCTAAACCATCAGAGCCAACACCGGCTCCAAGCAAACAACCGAGGAAAAAACCTTCACCGGCTAAAAAGAAAAAGAAGAAAAACTTATTCTCAACTTTACTTAAGGTTTTCCTAGGTCTCGTCTTTATTGGAATTATCATCTTTGCCTATCTTGTTTTTACCAATCCTGATAATGTGCAGGTGCCTAATGTGGTCGGTCAAGAACTGACAACAGCTAAAACCTCAATTGAAGGTGCTGGACTGAAAGTAGGTAATGTTACGGAAATGGAAGATGATTCCGTTGATAAGGGCAAGGTTATCAAGACCGACCCCACAGCTGGAACAACACGTAAAGAGGGAACAAGCATTGATGTCTATGTTTCTTCTGGTAGCAAAGCTTTCACTCTGAAAAATTACAAGGGTAAAAATTATAAGGATGCCATTGAGGATTTAACCTCGAATTATGGGGTTTCCGAGGATCAAATTGATATTCAATATGTCGAAGACGATGAGGCTGAAGAAGGTGAAATCCTATCTCAAAGTCCGGAGAAAAACAACTCCTTCAATCCTAAAGATAGTGAGGCAAAAATCAAGTTCCGTGTGGCAACTCCTAAGACCATAACTATGCCTGATGTGACTGGTTTAACTGTCTCGACAGCAGTCCAAACCTTGAATCGTAAAGAGATTTCAAGTAGCAGTATTGAGTATCACGACTATAATACTGGTGTTAAGTTGGATAAGAGTAAGGTGCCTAGTAATACAGAGATCCTTTATCAAGATCCACAAGTTGGTACTGCCGTTGATGGTACAGTGATTCTCTATGTTTCAGTTGTAACCGAGAGTTCAAGTGTTCAACAGTCAAGCTCAGAAAGTTCGACACATTCGTCGTCATCTACAAGTTCTAGTTCTGAAAGTACAACTTCTAGTACCGAAACAGCTACAGAAGCTACTCACACAGAGTAAAAATAAGTTTGGAAATCTTAGATATAAGAGAAAGAGAGGTTTTTTGCCTCTCTTTTTGATTCATTTGCTTGGAGATTTTAAGGAGCTGCTTGCCAGGGGTTGCAGATTCTTTTATAATGAAGGCATCTCATACAGGAGAGGCGCAATGAGAAACCGTAGAAAACTGAGAAGGTATATTATTAGCTACGATATTGTCATGACGGTTCTAGCCCTTCTTTCCATAGGGTTAGTGATTTTTGATTTGGTTGGGTTAATTACTATTGAGAGACGCCCTTTTCTATTTATTGATCAGACCATTACCCTTATATTTGCTTTAGATTATGCTATTCGTTTCTCCTTGGCACCTCGGAAGTGGATTTTTGTTAAAACGCATGTCTTGGACTTGTTGGCTATTATTCCTTACAATGAAGTCTTCACCTTCCTTCGTTTTTCAAGAGTGGGACGCTTTGCTCGTTTGGCAAAAATCTCACGTCTAATTGGTCTAAGTAGTAAGCTTAAGCATATCTCGAACCGTATTAATCGTAGAAATGGTTTTTACTTTTTGCTTTCGGTTAATAGTATTATCATCCTTATCAGTAGTGCTATTATCGCCCGTGTGGAGCATCATAATTTTATAGATGCTATTTGGTGGTCTGTGGCAACAGTTACCACAGTAGGTTACGGGGATATTGTCCCTAAAACCCTCGTAGGGAAGGCAGTTGCTGTTGTGCTCATGTTTAGTGGAATTGCTACTCTGGGGTTGTTGACTAGCTCTCTTAATAATATTTTTGTGCGTTCAGGTCGCCAAACTGAACGAAAATTAGCCGAGCTTGAGAAGGAGTTGGCTGAGCAACGTGTCATTCTTGAGGAAATCAGAAGTACGGTGCTTGCTATGAATCGGAAAATGGATGAGACCGACGACTAGTTTTTTTATGGATTAAAGATTGTGCTTCCTATAATGGAGGTACTTTTTTGCCCCTATTTCCCATTGTCAGTAAGCTCTTGAACTAGGCCTTTTTGTCAATTAGTCCAAAATTTGATAGAATAAACCCTGTATACTTTTATTTGAGAGGTCCTTATGACCAAATTTAATTTTTTCTTAGTGGTGGAGGCCCTTCTTTTGACTCTGGGCTTAATCACCATCTTTAATAATGATATTACCAGTTTTATTTTCATATTGTTCTTGACCTTGTTGGCGGTTCGCTTTTTTAACAAGGAGTCCAAGAGCGACTTTGTCTTGACAATCTGTTTGATTTCACTTTTTTTGGTTTCCATGTGGAATATCTATGTGGTTCTTGCTATCTTAGTGGGTGTGGCCTATGTCATGATTAACCATTTTTCACAGGTCAAGAAAAAGAATCGCTACGCTCTCATTCAATTTAAGGAAGACGACTTGGATCCACAGGCTGTGAGAAATCAGTGGATTGGGACTCGTATGGAACCTGTCAGTGATCGCTATGACTTTGATGATATTAATATTATCCGTTTCTTTGGGACAGATGTAATTGATTTGACCCAGGTTATCGTTTCAGGTCGAGAGAATGTTGTCATTTTGCAGAAACTTTATGGGCCAACGACAATCTTGGTACCAATTGATGTTTCCGTTAAGATGAATATATCAGCTATCTATAGCTCTGTGACCTTCTTTAATGAAGATGAATACGACCTCCGTTACGAAAGCTTGACCTTGCAGGGGGCGGAGTATGAGCATGCCCATCGAACGGTTAAATTGATTCTCAATGTGGGAGCTGGATCAGTGGAGGTGCGTCGTAAATGAAGAAACAGTACCTATTTCTAATCCTAAGTTATTCGGTTGTTGTTTTAGTTGGGGTTACTCTTGTGGTTATGGATAGCTTTAATCTCAACTTTTCACTGGTTTTCGGTAGTATTTCCCAGGTATTTCGCTTCCTTTTTAACATGTTTTTTGTGGTTCTGAGTTTGCTCATTTTGCTGTATATTCTTTGGGCCATTGCTAATGATAATAGTATGCGTTCGGTTAATCAGGACTTGCGTCGTATTATCAATAACCAACCAGTCAAACGTCAGGGAGATATTGAGTTGGACAAGAATATGATGCGTCTATCTCATAAAATGCGTAAATTGACCAAGGATCTGCAAAAAACGGAAAATGCTCAGGCTTTGCAAAGTCGTGATATTATCAAGAAAGAGCGAGGACGCATTGCTCGTGACCTTCACGATACCGTTAGTCAGGAGCTTTTTGCGGCTAGTATGATCCTATCTGGTGTTTCTCAGATGGTGGACCAGCTAAGTAAGGAAGAGTTACATCATCAGATTCAGGCAGTCGAGGCCATGCTGACAGATGCTCAAAATGATATGCGTGTCTTGCTTTTGCATCTTCGTCCGACAGAGCTTGAGAACAAGACCTTGCAAGAAGGCTTGCAGATGATTCTTAAGGAATTAACCGATAAATCCAATATCCGTGTTGTCTACAAGGATATGGTTAAGAAAGTACCTAAGCGTATTGAAAATAATCTCTTTAGGATTGCCCAAGAGTTTATCTCTAATACCCTTAAACACGCCAAGGCTAGCCAAATAGAGGTTTACCTCTATCAAAATAGTCAGGAAATTCAGTTGAAAATGCTAGATAATGGTGTTGGTTATGATTTGAATGCCTCGACTGACGAGATGAGTTATGGGCTGAAAAATATCCAAGAGCGTGTTGATGAAATGGCGGGAACTGTGCAGTTCCTATCAGCTAAAGGTAAAGGGACGTCTATTGATGTTCGTGTGCCAATATTAAGAGGAGAAGATAATGTCGAATAAGATTAATGTGATTTTGGTAGATGATCATGAAATGGTTCGTTTGGGCCTTAAGAGTTTCTTGAATCTCCAAGGAGATGTAGAGGTAGTGGGAGAGGCAGGGAATGGCCGTGAGGGTGTCGATCTTGCCCTGGAGCTGCGTCCAGATGTCGTCGTTATGGACCTTGTTATGCCTGAGCTAGATGGTGTTCAGGCGACTTTGGAATTGCTCAAAGAATGGCCTGAAGCTAAGATTCTAGTTTTGACCAGCTATTTGGACAATGAAAAAATTTATCCGGTTATTGAAGCAGGTGCTAAAGGCTACATGCTCAAAACAAGTAGTGCAGCAGAGATTCTTAATAGTATCCGTAAGGTTTACCGTGGAGAGGAGGCTATCGAAACTGAGGTAGATAATAAGATAAAGTACCATGATAGTCACCCGGACTTACACGATGACCTGACGGCACGTGAACGTGATATCTTAGCGCTCTTGGCTAAGGGCTACGACAATCAAACCATTGCTAACGAACTCTTTATTTCTTTAAAAACCGTCAAGACCCATGTGTCAAATATCCTTGGGAAACTAAATGTTGATGACCGTACTCAGGCTGTAGTTTATGCCTTTAGACATCATCTGGTTTCACAGGATGATGAATAAATCTATTTTAGGAGTTGGAAAAGGTTAATTATGGATGTGCAAATTATTTCTTATTTTGCGAGTCAAAATTTTTGACTTTATTTCTAGCAAAACATATAATTGAATCATCCTAAAACTTTTCTTTTTTCATATGAGGTTGCTTCAACCTCAAATCATCACTCTAAGGCCACTTAGATGATGAAATCTCCTAACTCCTAGCAATCGGTTATGCCGGTTGCTTTTTTTGAAAAAAGTTAAGAAAGGTATTGACAGTCTCCTAGTTTTTCTGTAGAATAATAAGAGTCTTTTGGGGTATAGCCAAGCGGTAAGGCAAGGGACTTTGACTCCCTCATGCGTTGGTT
>ENA-OWLE01000029-OWLE01000029.1-metagenome-genome-assembly--contig:-NODE-29-length-24385-cov-4.677024_pt1 | contig 24385 bp, 43 predicted proteins | sample MGYA00245345_ERZ651094 | MGnify/ENA primary metagenome ERZ651094 (study PRJEB26857, sample SAMEA4031770) | metagenome | biome: human; feature: oral; material: saliva | place: Philippines | collected 2014 | study... | reverse complement strand
CTTCTTGAGGTCGGCGGGGGTCATGCGTCGAACCTGTCCCGTGTCAATAGTGTTCTGCACTAGGTGCTTGTTGTAGTTCCAGACGATTTTCCAGATGAGGTGTCCAGCGTCGGTGGAGCTCATGATGTATCCTTTCTTAGAGGGGGGTAAACAGGGTGGTTAGTTTACGGTTCCGGTTGCTTCTTGGAGCTTGTCGCGTCCGTAGTTGTATAGGGTGATTGAGCGGTCGAGGAAGTTTTCAGCTTCCTGGAGTCGTTTCATTTGAATGTCGTAGGTGGTTAGCTCTTCGTGTCCTTCGTAGGGGATTGCTGTGAAGTCTTCGTTGAGGGTTTGCGCTACGTCGTTTGTGAAGGCGAACCTGTGGGTGTCAATGTCGTTGGAAAGCTTAACTAGGTCAGCGTATAGTGACTGTTTGGTTTTGGCTAGGGTGCCGTCATTGATTTTTTCTTCAATGTTGATGGTGTTGAAGTTCGTATATGCCTTTGTTACGGCTTCTACGCGCTTCGTGTCAAGCTCTTCTTGCTTGAGGGTGACTAGGGTACGGTCTGCTTCAAGCTGTAGCTCATATAGGGCTTCAAGCTTTGCGCCAATGTTCGCTAGTACTTCGTCCATTTCAGGGGTGTTCATTGTGCGCCTTTTCCTTTCCTGTAGTGGCTTGGGTTTCTTACAAGAACTTCTATATGTCTATTATGGCACACTTATAACCCCTATGCAAGCTGAAAATGTGTGAAATAGCTCACATAGGGGTTTAATGTCACACTGGGTTATCCACCTAATCAGATAACTCCCTAGTGCAATACACCCCCCCTAACTACTAGCAGGGGGGTGTATTACGCTTTACAGGTAGTGCTCCCGCCAAGCTTGACGAGACATAATATAAGCTTCAACACCCGACCCGTAACCCATCTTAAATGCTTGGAGCGGCTTCTTGAGGTTACGAACGTCCCAGCTGTAATCGTCTAGCTTTCTATCTTCATACCCTTCAACTATTACAAAGTCGTCATGGTCTTCGGTTTCCATGATGTCGCGTTGAGCTCGGTCGCGTGCCCGCTCAACACGGGGAATAAGATTGCTAATATCGCGGGCAATAAACTGTGCTGTCTGAATGGGCGTAAGGCTCTGGTTACTGTCACCGCACTCAATGGCGACGTATCCCTTGTAATCCCCCTGAAGGTCACGCTCTAGCTTGCGTGCTTTACCGAGCATCTTCTTTAGCTTAGTGATGCGCTTATCGTATCGCGCGGTAAGCTTTTCAACAGCCTGGAGCTTGAGGGTTTCAAGGTTGGTGTTTTCCATAGTTATCTTCCTTTTTTATTGGGTGTATATTGGTTAGATTGAATCCCCGCACCCTGCATGTTTAGCAGAGTGCGGGGCAGTATTGAGGGGTTAGCGGTAATTCTCAAACTTCTTGAGAAGTGCCCTATTCAGGTCGCTAAAGTCCATCTCCGTGGCATAGTGCACGTTGCCTTCTTCGTCAATTACGCCTTCACTCGAAATTTCGAGCGTGCGGTGACTGTAGGGGAATCCGCCGCTAAGCCTGATGCCAAGAATCTGCTTACGCCTGAATCGGGAAACCTGAATATAGTCACCACACATGACCGTTTCTTTACCAATACGGAGCTTCTTTTTGTTCGCGGTCAGGAACTCCATTACGTCTTGAATCTTGAGAGTGTCAGAAACGGTCATCTCGACAACATAATCTTCCACCAGGTACATGATTAAACCCTTTCGAGTAGGTAGGTGTAGTGGGGTGGCTTGAAGGGGTTAGGGGGTAATCTCAAACTTTTCAAGAAGAGCGTCGGTCAGGTCGCTAAAGTCTTCGCTAGGAATGTAGTACTCGTTGTACTCTTCATCAATCATTGCCAAACTTGCAATTTCGAGTACCTTACCGCCCCATGAGTAGCGGTCATGGAACCTAATATTAAGTCCCTGTTCACCCTTGAGTCGGTGAACGTCGATAGACTCGTCGCCGGACGTGTACATGCACAAACCACTATCAATGTTGTACTTACCGTTTGCGGGGAAAATATTAAGCTTCTCCCTATTCGCGGCAAGGAAGTCCTTTACTTCCTGAAGGGTAAGAGACTCGGGAACGGTTATGTATGTATCAAATTCATCAGTTCGGTGCATGGTTACAGTCCTTCCAATAGGGGGGTAGAGTGTTGCTTGAGGGCTAGTGGATGTCAGTCTCAAACTTTTCGAGAAGAGCGTTGGTTAGGTCGTCAAAATCTTCACAGGGAATAAGATACTCATAACCGTCTTCGTCGTACATGTCTTCACTCGAAATTTCGAGCACCTTATACTTTCGGGCAGTACCAGGCTCAGGGGCAAGGTAACGCTCTACCAATGCGATACCAAGCATCTGGGTACCATTAGAGCGGGGTACCTGAATATAATTATCTTTATCTGACAGATACACCTCGTTATCAATATTCAGCTTCTTCTTATTTGCGGTCAAGTAATCCATTAGTTCCTGAAGTTCAAAGGCATTGGAGACGGTCATGTAGGTAGTATAGTTATCAATCAGGTGCATGGTTACAGCCTTTCAAGTAGGTGGGTAAGGTGTGTAGGTGGCATCCCTTAGTGAGATACCCCCTTTGCTTATGTAACCATTATGACACACCAATAACCCCTATGCAAGCTAAAATTGTGTGAATTAGCTCACATAGGGGTTATAGTACTGCCTATAGGGGGTAGATATAGGTGTGTACTCTAGTTAGTCATATTTAATAGCTAGGAATAGGTTTAAATGGTGTATCGAAGTGTTGCAAGAACACTCAAATGTTGCATTTAATTCATAACAGTTTTACCTGTTATGGGCACCCTCCGATACCTCTAGCCCCTCGCCAAGTGGCTTAGGGTTACATATAACCAAACCGGGATAGCTAAGGTAATCCTTGCTTCCAGGGTTTACGCCCTATGAAGGCGGCTTCAAATCTGCATCTCGTCAAAAATATGGGGGTGGTCACGGATATACCGCAACCAGGACGGTGGATGGATTCGTTCGCCTTCTCAAGGCTCTGGTAGAAAGTGCTTTAGCGCAATCTCGGCCTGTACTTACAGTATGCCATACGCCGCCAAATTTTGCAACAATAGACGACAGAAACATACAAACCTATACAGATTGAATTAACGGTTAATAATACCCGTAATGTGGTTCACTACCCCATGATTTATCATCGTGTTCCTCGGATTCAGGGGCGGGCTTTTCGTCCTTGTTCCCAAGGGAACTAACCCAAGGGGGAATACTGTTCTTGATGCTGTCGATAATCTTAGTAATTGCATCAAATCCAAAAAGTGCCATGAGTAATTAGTCTTTCGTGTTGGGGTTAAGCGGGGTACTTATGATTTAATTTCCTTTGGTCTTTACTGTTTTAGGGGGGGTGATGTGTGCTTGTTATTAGGCGGCTCACATCACCCCCCTGACAGGTCTATTGGCGGTGTCTAGCCTTGAAGTTCATAGAGGCAATTAACTACCGAATCAAAGGCGCGGATACTTGCAGGCGACCAGTCTGTGTAGTCTTCACCGTAGGTTTCACCGTCTACTACGAGGTGATTAGATTCATAGATGCACACCTCAATTTCCTGTTCATTGTCGCCAAATACGAAGTGGATAATTCCAATCTGTTCACCGGCGGGTTCACCAAGGTTACAGGAGGTATATTCTAGGGTATCTTCATTAGCTTCAATGTGGTTGAAAATATCTTCAACGGTGTAGGTGCTGGGGAGGTAGATGTGTCGTTCGCGGCTAAAGAACTCGGTCATGGTGTCTTTCCTTTTCCTAGTAGGTCTATTGGTGGCGATTAGTGTTCCAGTTCTTCGAGGCAATTAACTACCGACTCAAAGGTATCGGTGCTTGCAGACGACCATTCAAGGTAATCTTCATGAATGGCATCACCGTCTACTGCGAGGCGGTTCTTGGAGTCCTTGTCCTCGTAGATGTACACTTCAATCTGCTGTTCTTGGTCGCCAAACTCAAGGTTGATGATACCAATCTGGTTACCCATAGGCTCGCCAATCCAGCCGTCGGTGTACTCTCGGGTGTACTCTTGAACGTTTCCACTCTTCATGGTGCGCTCAATATGTGCAAAAATATCCTCGATGGTGTAGGTATTGGGGATGAAGATATGGCGCTCGCGGCTAAACTCTTCGTTCATGAACTCCCAGGACATAGTACCTATTCCTTTCAATAAATAGTGGGTAGTAGTGTTTGTAGGCGGGGTGTGTGCCCATCTTATTGGTATATAACTATTATGGCACACCATATAGTTACTTGCAAGCTAAAATCACGTGATTTACAGCACTTTTAGCAATATGAAGCCCCTAGAGATGTAAGACCTATAGAAGCCCCTGTGTCATTCATTATTTCCTCACGGGCATAAATTTTTATGCCACCTGTATCCCTAAGTGCTTCTAGAGTCCACTAGGGGGCTTCCTGTAGGTGATTAAGGGGCAATAATACCCCCTAGCCCTTCCATTACAGCTAGGGGGTCTATTGTTTAGCCCTCGTATTCTTCGTATTCGCCCTCAATGTTCATGACTTCATAGGAAGAGGAGGGGGACTCTTCAAGCTCAATATCACCGAACACGTGAGCAGACCATTCCTCAATCATTGCTTCCACCTTTGCGTCTACCTCAGCCTGTACTTCCTTGAGGTTAGCACCGGCGGGAATTTCCTGGGTGTGCTCGAAGTAGAGCTTTCCTTCCTTAATGGCTTCACTGAAAGCTTCAAGCTCTTCATCTGCAAGGTAGTAGATAGCTTCATCAAAACCGATAATGATGCCGTCTTCGAGTTCCCATTCAACAGTTACGTAGTTGCTGATGTTGGTGAAGTCCTTGCTGTATGCGCCACATTCAAGTTCAGTACGGTTCAGGGTTTCAAAGCGTGCTACGAGCGGGGTTGCATGACCCTCATTCTGAAGGGTCGCAAAAGCATTGCGGAGGTTGGTGATAGCTACGGTCATGATAATTACCCTTTCGGTAGACAGATAGTGGAAGTAGTATCAGGGGTAACACCCCTTTGCTTTATATAACTATTATGACACACTCTAATGGAGTATGCAAGCTGAAACCATGTGAAATAAGCCACATGGCTAACGGTTAGTAGTCACAGATGCCACAGTCATTGGCGTACTTGACAATCAGCTCACGGATAGCCGCACCGTCTTCATCAAAAGCACAGCCGTAACGGTGAACGCCTTGCCCACACATGCACTCACCTTCTTCAAGTTCTTCAGCATCTTCAGGATAGATGTCCATCTCGTCGCAAATCTGCTCGTCATCAAACCCAAAAAAGGTAAATTTATCTTCCTTCTTAGGCTCTTTCTCTAGGCAAAACCAATGCCCATTATTGAGCTTGAACTCAATGCGCTCACCATTGCGTTCTACGGTAGCTTGCTCAACAGAGTAGGCACCCATGCTCTTGATGCACTCAAAGATACTACTGAACTTCACGCCGCCGTGTAGCTGATACTCCCAAACGGGATTAATAAACATTGGACTCCCCTTCTTGATAGGCAAATAGTGGACTGATTAAGGGGCTAACCCCTCGGTATATTTTTATTATGACACACTAATAGCCCCTATGCAAGCTAGAATCGTATGAAATAGCTCACATAGGGGTTGCATTGGGTACTCTTAGCATTACGGGCTAAGCTCGATTACTCAAGCACTCCATGTTTACTTATCCGCATTACCCCGCTTCTTGCTTTTAGCGATTTCCTGGATAAGCTTCTCGATACTAGCTTCCCCTTCTTGAATCATGCGGTTAGCTTCATTGAGGGTTACCTGACCCTCATGCACAATAACTTCTAGGGACTTAACACCCGTCTTTCCGGTCGGTGACTGTAGGACATGTTCGAGGTCGTCGGTTATGCCCCTAAGTGTGAGTCCTATATTTTCGAGCTTATAGGTAATGGTATCCATTTCACTAAAGATGGGGTTATCTTTAGGTAGTTCGTCGGTAAGGTTGCAGATGCGGACATTGCGCCTCATTTCCTGAATAGTTGCCCATACCTTGTCGCCGGTTTCACACAACATTTCGGGGGTTACATTAGCTTCTTCCATTATTCATCTAGCCTTTCTGAGTAATTGGTTATAGGGTCACGTTCACAGCCCACCATACGCCTAGTAGGGCGGGGCATGACATGGTGATGATTGCTAGGAGCATGTTTTATTATTCCTGTTGAATTGAGGTGCAGGGGTGCATCTATCCCCCGCCTGACAAGCTAGACGGGCGGGGGATAGGCGGGTTCACGAAGCTCAGCCGCTACGTGTTCCCGTACTAGCTTTTGGAGCTTGGGTGCGCTTGGATAAACCTGTGGGTAGCGAATACGGTATAGGCAATAATGATTACTACAAGGATGTTTGAAATTACGCCAACAGTGACCGCTAGAACCATCGGATAACCCACAATAACACCGGCATGTTTAAACACTTCCGCGAGATTTACCAACATCCAAATCCCGCCAAATACGACTAGTATAATACCAACACCGATAGTGGTTCCTTCACGCATCTCCTTATCCCGAATAGTTGCTCTCAGTAGAGCATATGTAGCACCTAGAATTACAGCGAAAGTGATACCATGTGCAATGAATGAAACCCACAACGGGGAGCCAATCAAAAACTGGGTGGGGTTAAAAGAGTTGAAAATATTTACAAGCATTTCGAGGGTTTCCTTTCATTGAAAGTGACTGTTTAATTGTTACGCTTGTGACTGTTACACGATTTCGCGAAACGTCAAGTATCCAGATTCGCCGGTTTCGTCAGCTTCAACGGTGTAGTCTTTGATGGTTTTGTTCATCATGCCCGCCCCTGCCAACAAGTAGCTCAACCCTTCGTTATATTCAGTGTTGATGCGGGTTCCGATTTCGGTACCATCTTCATAGGTGAAAGTACCTCCGATGGTGGTTTCGATAACCTTTTCGGTCATATAGTTTTCCTCAAAGCCGTCATAGTAGTACCCATCTACCTCTTCGATTTCGACAGTACCCCATAACTCGATAACACCCTCGTTCCGGGTAATGTACTCTGCGGCTTCCTTTTTGGTCATTTCGACGTTGTTGTAGGTGACCATGAAAGCTACAGTTACGTCTTTATTAGAGGTGAACATGTGGGTTATAGACCTTTCATAGAGGGGTATAGGGTAGTTGTTTAATGGGGTGCCCCTAGTGCAGGTCGGCTACTAGGGGCATGTTTGGGTGTTTTAGGCGGTTATGGTCAGCTGACCTGCCGCCTAGTCCACGCTCCGGGGAGCGTATGTGTCGGGTGGCTTAGTACACGAACTTGTGGAACGTTACGGTTGCCGTATTGTCATCCTTGACCTTAATATCGAAGTCCACGATACGAGCCTCATTGTATCCGGCACCCAAAAGGAAGAACTCAATACCCGAGGGGGTGTCCCTAGTAAGGTGGGGGTAGTAGAGGGTTTTACCGTCATTATCTTCAATGCGCACGGTAATATCAATTGACGCGCTGTAGCTATCGTAATAGGTTGATTCGGCATAGATTGCACCATTAAGGCTGATGGTGAGGTTGTCCTTTTTGACCTGCTTCACGATTTCTTCACAGGGCGCGCCAAACCTAATATCAAAGGAAATAGGGTTAGAGAAAGAGCAAGTAGAGTTAGACATTTGGGGGAACCTTTCGGTAGATACTGTTTAGTGTAGTTCTGGGCACCCCCCACAATGGGCGGGGGGGGGTGCTAATAGGGGTAAGGTTAGGGCTATTCGGTTACTTCTTCGAGGATGAGGGTCATGCCGTCGCAGTAGTATGCCCCCTCATCGCCGCCGGTACGAACCCATTCCTCATCTTCTGACTTGATGACCTTGTAGTGACCAGGCTTAGGGGTTTCGTATCCACGGTTAGACCAGGACTGTGCAATATGTGCACGGTTACTATTGTAGTATTCCCATTCATCAACCATCTTTTCGAGGGTGGTGACGGGGTATTTGATTAGTACAGCATCTTTGCCGTAGCGCTGATTTGCCTCCCCGATGGTGATAATGCTACCGGGGCGGGTTGCAAGGAAGAAAGAGTTTGCCATCTTCATAATGTCTTCATTATGCTCTTCCTGGGTTTCCCATTCGCTCTTTGCGATGCTCTTGGACATGAAGAAGGGGGAAACCTTGTAGGTCTTCTTGGAGGTCATGGTGTCCAGCCTTTCGGTAGATAGTTAGTGGATTATGTGTTAGGGGTGATTCCCTAACGCCTTACGCAACTATTATGACACACCATAAACCCCTACGCAAGCTAAAATTGTGTGAATTAGCTCACATAGGGGTTATTTAAGGGGCTACTTATTAAATTCGGCAATGACTTGCAGGTTGCCCCACAACTCTAGTCGATTCGCTCCGGCTTCCTTCACATGGTATTCGCGTTCGCGCTTTATCTGCTTGTGTGCGTATTCCTTGAGGTTCTGGATACGGAAGATGTTTCCATCTTCATACGATAGCCTACGGACTTCAGCACCAATGCTAGACGTAAGCGCTTGGAGCCAGCCTGTATCCTTGCTAGGGTCACGGAAGTTTAGAAGCTCTTCAAACATCGTTTCGCGCTGTCCCATAATGAGGTTATGATACTCATCTACTAGCGCCGGGTCAGGGCTAGGCAAGATAGCGTAGTCAAACACAGGAATAACGGTACCATCTTCCCAGCTGAGCTGTAGAGACACGTTATAGTGGAACTCATAGTCACAGCCAGGCTGACAGTGCGTGCCATACTCATCGTCATGCACAGAGACGGCGGACAGAGTGCTTGTTTCGCCGGTGCTGAGGTCATTTAGTGTTACCTTTTTACTGTCGCCGCCGGTGACCTGCATGTATTGCCAGCCGTGATGGGTTGCTACTCGCAGAATATCACCAACCATAACACCAAGGTCTTGGGTTCCTACGATTCCGTCCTGTAGGTAGATGAACTCATTGCTTGGTTCAACCTTGCTTGCTCGCACCTTATCCATGTAGGCGTTTACTCGCTTCTCGTCCTGCTGGGTGATGCGGTTAATAACGTAGGCTACTTCTTGAGTTGCCTTATCATACTCTGCGGCAAGGTTGCTAGTTTCTTCACTGAGGCAACGCATAATGTCGATTACAGCCTGTTCGCTGTCCACCACGTGTGGGTTGTTGCGGTATTGATTCAAGGGTGCGGCGGGGTTGCTGTGTTTAATCATTCGTCCACCGTCGGTCAGAATATCAAGCGCCTCATGTAGTGCGGCGTAGTATTTGTGGATATTGTGCTTAGTGGCTTCTTCCTCACTGTAGCGCCCGATAATGTTTACCGGGGTGGACTTTGACGGCTTCATCTCACGTTTCATCCACTTAGGGGAACTGTGAATGATGTGCGTATAGTCGAAACCTTCAGCAGTAGTTCCGGGCTGGTATTCGATTGCGGTGCGGGTATCCCAGTAGGGGCTATCCTTCGTAGTGGAAATATTGCCGTTAGTGCCCGTGATAGTGTGCATACTGTAAGTGCCCCGCTCGGCATCACTAGCAATGATGGTACCGCCAGACTTCAGGGCGGAGTTAAGGCTGGTCATAGTTTAGATTCCTTCTCTTAGTAGGGTTAGGGGGTATCCCCTCTAGGGGTGGAAGCTTTCAGCGGTGATTGTAGCCTTCATTCCTTAGAGGGGGTACTGTGTGGCGTTAGCTACGTACATAGAACTTGGAGTACGTGTTGTGGGCTACGATTTCACCGTCACGCGCCTTATGGTTCTCGCGACCGTCACAAATCATGTCGTCACTCTCAACGTCTAGCTTATAGGGTTGGTCTAGGTTATCTACCCGCTTAGCGTCACCCGTCCAGTGAGTCCACCCCTCGTCAGGGTTATCGTACTTACCGGCTTCACGCCAATCAAGACCACCGTCCTCCCAGTGTGGGTCTTGGCGACTACATACGCCTTTACCGTCGGGGCAGGTGTAGTACTCGGTGCTGTACCACGTGTAGCTAGACGAGACGTTACGAACTTCAATATTGACCCGCGCCTCATTGATGTTCACTTCACACAGATTAGGGGCATCACACCCAGTCAGTAGTAGCATAGGTAGCACTGTGAGTGCGGCTAGTTTCTTACGCATGTGTTGCGGCTCCGTAATTTTAGGGGGTAAAGGTCAGGTTTAGGTTGTTAGCACCAGCTGTCGATGTCTTTAAACATTTTCCGCTGGCTAATAAATTCGCTGGCAATAATCCAGATACCACCTGCAAGGTTAGGTACTAGCATACACATGAAGGGGTGCCCCGTGACTAGTACACCTATAAGTAATCCGAATACCGCAAAGTTCGCCGTAAGACCAAATAAAGCAAACGCTTGATTCCCTAACCAGTCACATTCCATTTCATCATCTATCATGCGGCAAACCTTGGAATCATTATTGAAGTAACCTGTCACATAACCCAACATGGCTACTACTGGGAACCAGAAAAAATAGAGTACGGGTGCAATAAGTGCAATCGCGAATATTTCGCTGAATGAATAGTTGCCGTTACCCCCATACGTGGTCACCTCTTCGGGGCGTTCCCACCTTTTCGCGCCAGGGTTGCGTAGTAGTGCCGTGTACTGATTCACGGGGCGACCTTCGTTTTGCTGGATAATGACGTTTTCTAGGTGTTCTTGTGGGGTGAGTTTCCGGGTCATGGGGTGGTTCCTTTAGTGGCGGGCTAGTAGTTCCTTGAGGTATTCCTCGTTGTCGAGGTTTTCCAGGTCTTTGTTGCTGTCCTGGATTTCGTTGTATGCCTTGAGGGTTTCGCGGTTGAGGTTCAGGTCGGTGGTGTCTACGTCGGGTAGTGCCTTGATTCGCTGTACGTCCTTGATGAGGGTTTTGGTTGCGGCGCTTAGGCGCTTGTTGCGTAGTGCTTCGTTGAGTTTGGTGACTGCTTCTCGTCCGGTTCGCACCATTTCGGTTAGCTGTTCGAGGTTCTTCTCTTGTGCGGGGATTACCTTCTTGTCCAGCATTTTTGCGGTGCTGATGAGTTCGTCCTTATGGGCGCTGTTACTGTTGTAATACTGAATGTTGCGTAGTGCTTCGGTGATGTCTTTGAGGTCTTTACGGCTTGCCGCTAGGGTCGCTTCGGCTTGGTAGCGTAGGGCAATGTTGATTCCGTTGGCTTTGTTGATTTTTTTGAGGTGTCGGTTTATCTTTCGGTCGCTGAGCATGAGGGAGGTTCCTTTCGTTTCTGGCTTTCGGGCGGTGATAGATTCGGGGCGGGTGTTGGTTTCGCCTAGTCGTTCGAGGTCTAGGGCGTGTTTCGCTAGGGTCTTGTAGTACTTAGTGCGTCCCGTCCTACGCCAACTGGAGGCGGTTTTGCTGTCGCTGGCAATGTCCTTGATGGTTGCGGTCATGATGCCGCGCACCATGTGGGGCATACGGGGGTTATTGGAGCGCATGATAAGGTGTTCGGCGCGCTTGTCCATGCAGGTTAGTAGCCAGCCCACCTCGGGGGTAATGAGCTTGTTTAGGTTGCGCCCACTAAGTAGGGGTCGCCCGTATTCTTTACTGCTAATTTTGGCGATAAGCTCTTGTGCCTGTTCAGTCATTGCTATTCCTCTCCCTCTTCTTATGGTGGGTTGGTGGGCTGGTTTTTGCCCTATTGGTACGTACTGATTTTAACACCTTTGGGTGGCTTTTGCCGCCTGTTTGGGGGTGTTTTGCCCCGCGTGTACCTTATGGTGTTCACGCGGGGCAGGTGACCGGCTAGGTGCCTAGCCTTCCTTAGATGCGCCGTCGATGCTGTACTTCTATTATGGCACACTCAAATAGAGTATGCAAGTTAAAACTATGTGAACCTAGTCACATCTAACTCGGGATTGCAGGTTTCCCTGAATCTCAGGCAATGAGCCAGCTAAAATCAGCAATGCCCAAGCAATAGGAAGCCCCTATCGGCTAATTCCTTTAGCTACTAGGGGCTTTTAGATAAACGCTTACTAAGAGCCGTGCGCCTCATGTGCCTTATGGTATTCCTCAATATCAGCAATGACTCCAAGACCTGAAACCATTGCCAGGATTCGCCCCAGCACCTGCGTAACAGCCCGGTCAATCACAATAGCACCATCAGAAGTAGACACGGTGTTCTTGGGGCTAACAAGGCACGCAACAGCACCCTCGGAATAGTGACCCCATGAGGTGTCCTCGTCGTAGGTATCGTACCCGTCGGTACCCCAAGTAATTTCTATAGGCGTGTCTTCAACCTCAAAGCAGATGCGGTTAATCTTATCAAGGCGCGGTAGGGATACCTTGGTCTTACTATTGTCTAGCTCAGATGCCCTGTGGAGTAGAATGATTTCATCAATAATGATGCCTGCGGGTCGCGGACTCGACAGATAGGTGCCAAAACCTACCTTCTTGTTTCCGTATTCCATGATTCCCAGAGTCATGACTATACCCCTTTCTTGTGGGTGCTTGATGTTGTGGCTACTATGTAACGCTAGATGGATTCGTCAGAGATAGGCGTTAGGTGCTCTAGAAGGTTCGACCGTTCCATATTGCCCGCCCATTCCATAATGTGCCTGCGGGTATCCTCAAGGGTCTTACCGCGCCCCTGAAGCCTCTTAGCCAGGTAGGTGTCGTAAATGATGCACCACCAATCCCACGACCCCTCTACGGGCGATTCCGTAAGTGCTTCCGCAAGCTCACCTGTAGTACAGTCAGTAAGTGCCTTATGAATCAAGGCAAACTGTGCCTCTCGAACATCCTTAGCGGTAGAGTCGCCGGGCAATTCAGTGTCGATAGGGTGCCATGCACCAAACAGGCTGTTATGCTCGCCCCAGCTACCGCGCGGCGCGATAGCCATTAGCTTACGGGTGTCGCCCTTGGTTTCTACGGGTGCTAGGGCGTTCAGGAATACATCTAGGGCTTCCTGACTAGGTGCCCCGGTGATGGTAGGAATAGACATTTAAGGTTACCTCTTTCTGTGTTGCTAGAGCTGAAAATATGTGTGGGTGGCAACATAGGGGTAGTGCATGGTGATTATCCGTATCTACCCCTATGTTGTATTCGCATGGCTTAGTGGTACTAGTGGGCTCGGAAGCTCATACGCTTCTCGGTCAGCTTATCCACCTTCTCCATAAGCTCTTCGATTTCGCCTGCCCAGCGGGTAGTAATCATGCCGCACTTGTTCGGGCGGAGTGCCATGTGTCGGCTCGGCTCAGGGTCAGCGATAGCCTTATTGATTGCGTTGTTAAGGTTGTTCGCATCCTTGATAAGCTCAATGTACTTGTCGCTAATCTTCTTTGCCACCTTTTCACCCTTTGCAGTCATCTTATCCTTAGACTTATTGACATAGTAGGTCATGAGGAAGTTGCCAGAATTGAGGGTGTTGATAATGCTTGTGATGCGGTTCAGGTCATCAAACAGCAGGTCGGTCAGCTTCTCAACAGTAACAATGGACATGATAGGTGTATACCTTTCTAGTAGTTAGATAATGTGTTGGTTGAATATGGTTATTGGAGTTGCCGCTACCCCCGCGCTAGGGGTTAGGGGTAGCGGCTTGCAGGGCGTGCTAGGGGCTAGTTGAGCGGTTTACCACTCTTCGTCTTCGTCGTCCCAGTCGTCTTCGTATTCGTCATCTTCTTCAATCTCAACGGTCAGGTAACCCTCGTCCTAGTTGATTTCAAGGTCGTAATAACCGTTCTTAATGAGGGCGCGCTCTTCGTCATAGGAACCGTTCACCTCAACCTCGACCGACTCAACGGATTCACCGTCTTCACTCCAGCGTGCGAGGATATTGAGCCAATGGTTGCTGTTTTCGTAAATCTGGCTGGTACGGATTTCGTAACCCGCTTCGATTGCCTCGATAACTTCCTCGTGGTTCTTGAGTTCAAAGTATGCCATGATGGTCACCCTTCCGGTAGATAGGTAGTGGACTAGCTCTAGGGCGGTTTCCCTATCGCCTTATATAACTATCATACCACACCCTAGCGGGTATGCAAGTCAGAATCATGTGAACCTAGTCACATACTATTTTGGGACTAAGGAAACCCCCTACAAGAAGCTTCTACTACCTATAAGGGGTTTTCATCTAGTATTCACCTTTAATCTTGCCCGTTCGGGCGCTGATTGCAGACTCTATAACTTTCTGCCCATCCTGGTAGCCCACCGCATAGGAAAGAAGCAAGAGAGAAAGAACAAAACCACCCTCACCCACGTAAACAATTACGCCCCCAATAAACGCGAAAAATGGGTCTGTGAGCCAGTGTACAACGATTACACCAACTAGCACCAGTGCCATAGATAGTGTAAACATATAGAACACCTTACCCGGAGGCGTATTCTTCCTAAAATTCCATTTCACACCGGCTTCCCGTAAAAACAGGAACATGCCGACAGTGAGCAACGCAAAGAGCACCAGAACAAAGAGTTGCCATGCATCCATTAGACAGCTTCCTCCTCTTCCTTAGCTACGTCATGCAACTGTGCTTCATTATCTGCACCCAACTGGTTCATGACGTATGTGTACCCAAATGCTACACCCATAGTCAAGCCAATTGCAAGCATAATAAGTTGTCCAGCTGTATTATAATCTCGCACTGTCATAAACCCGCCGAAGATTACCTTAGCGGTACTGAGTCCATTGAAGATAATCAGCAAATAGAAACACTTGTTCATGAAGTCATTCTTGGCGAAATTCCAAGAAACACCCCGATAGACCCCTACTGCAACGAGGGCTACAAGCCCCGTAACCATGAAAGCAATGTCTAGAGGGGTTGTGTATGCGACGCGAGGGTCACTCATGAGAGTATCCATTATCGGCTCCCTTGCTCTTCTTCGTCTTCGTCCAGGCACCAGCACTCTGCATTGATGCAAGCTTCTTCGTCTTCTTCAAGGGTGAAGCCGCCACCAATGATAGTAGCGTAGAAGGTTCGGTGATACTCACGGTTTCCTTCCTTGTCCTCATAGGTGACAAATACCTTTTGAGGGGTTCCAGCACCGTCGATAGGGTTGTCAAATTCAATATCAGTAATGCGGTCATTACCGTACTGGTATTCGTTCTTGATGGTTTCTTCAATAAGGGTTGAAGTGGTGCTCATTAGGCTCACATTCCTTTCTGAGGGGCTTTCTATGGGTAGGTCAGGACTTGTCCCCCTATGGGCATATTGTACCTCATAGGGGGTGCTAGGGGGTTTACGCTAGATTTCCCATTCGCGGCTACTAATGGATACGATACCAGCTTCCCAGTCGATTGACTCGAAGGCGGCATTATAGTCACCACCGAAGCCGCTTAGGATATTGTAAGCGTCGAAGCTGTGGGCGGTTAGTTCAATCTTGAACTTTTCGCCGCCTGCAAGGACTGTCATGCGTGCCTTGGAGGTCTTAGCACCCGGCTTGTACTTAGGGAGGCGTAGCTTGACCTTGAGCTTGCTGACTAGCGGCTTATTGCCCTGCTCAATGAGCTTAGCGAGCTCGGCGGGGGTGTTGAAGTAAAATTCCAGTCCGTAAAATTCCATCATTCCCATGATTGTTAGCCTTTCGGTGTGCCTAGTAGTACTTGATTAGGGGGTGTTGTGCTGTATTGCTTGTTGCCGCGTGGTGTGTAGCGGCTGTTTTGGCACCCCCCCTATAGTGGGTAGAGCCTATAGGGGGGGTAGGTGGTGGTTCGAGCTAGAACCAGCCGGTATCCTGCGGGAAGTCTTCAATCGTAACAACAATACAGTTTCCAGCAATGCGGAACTCTGCATTATAACCAATAAGGTTACAGGCATCCATCGTGTCGTAGATTGCGTGTTCGCGGCGGCTAGGGTCTTCCATAGTTGCCATGATTTCATAGGACTTACCGTTATGCTCGATTGCCAGCGGGGTACCATCTTCCTCGTGGAAGGTGATAAGCTTCTCTTCGCCGGGCAGGTGGTAGGTGGTTACATGACTAGCGTTCTTAGTGATGCGCTCAAGAACTTCCTTCTTGCTGATATTACCCACGGTTTCGGGGGCGAGGTGGAAGTCGAAGCCGCCAGGGAAGTTAATTACGGATTCGGGGCGGGTCTGCATGGTCAGCACCTTTCGATAGATAGATAGTGGATTAGCTCTAGGGTTAATTCCTTAATGCCTTATATAATTATTATGGCACACTCATACCCCCCCATGCAACTTAGATTCATGTGAATTAAGTCACATAGGGGGTATTGGTAGTGTTGCGGACATTTAATTAGCCGGTAACGTCCGATTCGCTAATGCAAGAGCTAATCCAGACGGCGACTAGACCATAACCAAAGATGTGAATAGTATCAATGATTGTAATGTCTTCCACTTCACCTAGAAGGCTGAGGGTATACATTGCATAGTAAATGGCGTGCTCATGCTCGCCCGGCACACTATCCCTAGCGGACAGGCTACCGCAAACCCTAGTATCATCATCGCTTACCGTGATATACGCGCCGTCTTTGTCGCAAAAGTAGAACGCTAGAGTGTCACTATCAAAACAGGAGGCGGCTTCAATATATGCCGCCTTCTTGGAGATAGTTTCCGTAATATTCTTCATACTCACGCCCTTAATGGGTTTGATGGAGAGTCCGAACTCTAGCGGGTTGTCAAGGTGCAGTGCTGTCATGTATATATTTTCCTTCCAGACAGTAAATAGAAGTGGTTACGGGTGCTTTGAACCCCCTATGTGACTAGCTTACACCACATAGGGGGTAGGGGGTAGTGTCTACTACAAAACCTCAGAGTGGGGTGAGAGGTGCGAAATGGTTACTACAATTTCGCCTTCTTCGTCGCTGTCTGAGATGTCCGTTACCTTACCGACAAGGTTGATTACACGCATTGCACGGTAAACAGCGTCCTGGTCACTGTTGGCTTCGCGGGCGGCACCAATCAGAGAGCCGTAAATGATTTCGCTGTCGTCTTCTTCGGGGGTGACCGGCGCGCCGTCTTCATCATAGAAATAGAACTCCATGAACTTATCAATGACGCTAAGGGGGCTGTCTGCAACCTCGACGTATCCCGCCTGGTCGCGAAGAGTTTCTACCAGGTCTTCCATGTCTACGCCGTTAATAGGGCTGAGGAGTACTTCAAAGTCCAGGTCTTCTTCAAGTTCTACTTCCTGGGGTCGCATGAACATGTCTAGTGGTTTCCTTTCAATAGGGAGCGTAAGCCTTATAGGGGCTTATTGGTTGTATAGGTTAGGGGGTATGTACCCCTGGCACCTTGTTTAGGGGTGCTAGATGCCAGGGGACGGCTAGGGGGTGGTGTTTTAGCGGTATTCTACTCGCTCATCATTCCAGTGTAGGGTACTAGTACAGAAGATGATGCTCTGTGATTCTTTGTCAATGTCTCGAACCCATACCCCGCCTGTGACGTTTCGGGTTGCCATGTAATCAATAAGCTTAGGGTCTTCACTGAGCACTGCAATTTCGCCGGTAATCCACTCATACGTTTCATCATTGCTTACAGACAGGTGGAACCGGTCTTCGTTGAGCAGGATTCCATCGTAGCGTTCCTTCTCTTCGTTCCAGCGGACAATGAAACAGGCAATATAGGTACCCTTGAATACCTGGGCGACTTCCTCGAAAGTGAACCCGTCGATTGGGTCTGGGGTAAATCGGAAGAAAATGCCGTTTGTTTCGTACTTTTCGGTGTAGTTAATATTGTTCATTGTTGGTGTCCTTTGTTGCGTATAGGGTTACTCCCCCCTATGGCGGGTAGAGTCCATAGGGGGGTATAGGGGTGGTATGGGTTACTTGATGTATTCGTCCATGACCTTCTTTGCGTTGTTGTAGATTTCCAGTTCGTCCTTTACAGCCTTCTGCCAGTACTGGATGTTGATTTCACGTGAGATAACGTCGTCATCCTTGATGCCTTCTTTAGCCTGCCACTCGCGGGTGTCTTCCAGGTATCCAATGCAGTGTACCTCGTTGTAGTGGAACTCCATGTATGCCTTGTTGTGGAGGGTTGCCGCGTCTTCGTGGCTCATGGTGTGCTGGTTAGCCTTGGTGTAGTCGAAGATTACAGCGGAATTGTCGGTAGCGGCTTTGCGGATTACCCGGTGCTACCTTGCGTAGGCTCGGGGTTTCCCGCGTGTTTCCATTCTAGCACACATGGTTCATTCTTTAGTTGATGGTCGGTCATAGGGGCATAAGGAAACCCCTAGCGGTGGTTTTGCTAGGGGGGTTCTTGGTTTGTGGGGTTAGCGTAGGCTCTCGAAGCGGGTCATGAGGCGGCGGGATTCATCGGTGTGAAGTACGTCTAGGGGCTTGTTGGTATCAATGTCCCAGGCGTGGATATTTACCATGTCCATTTTGGGGGTTTCGTTACTGTATCGGAGCCCTACCATAACGCCTGCGTCGAGTTCTACGGTCATGTAGTTGTCGGTTACCTTTTCGGGGTAGTAGATGTTCTGTCCGTCTTCGGCGCGCTTGTAGTTCTTGATGAAGGTTTCCAGGGCTTCCATGTCGGTTACCTGACCGGCGGGGAACTGAACAGATGCGGACTTGACGAAGGAATCGGGGGAGGTAACGTACAGGGTGTGCATGGTTGGTAACCTTTCGGTAGGTAGTGGAAGTAGCTTTAGGGGTTTTCCCCTTGTTGTACTTCTATTATGACACACCCCTAGCCCCTTTGCAACTCGAAAACGTGTGAATTGAGTCACAAGGGGGCTAGGGCGCTATCCATCTATCTATCTTTGGGTATCTCACCCACTGTATATAGGGGTGAGAAATCTGAGGTTACCCCTAACGTTTACCTACTAGGGGTGGGTGACTGGGTAGTTAGATGCCAGCCGGGTCGTTGGTGAAGTAGAAATCAATGGTTTCACGGTTATCTACAATGGCACCCAGGCGCATGTAGCGGTGCTTACCGGCAACCTTCTCCATTGCCGCCTCCTGGTCGTCATTGGCGGGGCGGGGAATGGTGAAGCGGGTAATGTCCATCCAGCCGTCAATGTCGGTCATGAGAGCCAGAGAGTACTCGTAGAGGTATTCCTGCTTGAGGTGACCATATACGCGCAGGGGAATTTCCTGTTCGCTGTTGAGGTTCAGGCGCTTGTGTGCGCGGTGAATGTCGTACATGTCGTTATACAGGCTGTACAGGGGCTTCATGCACTTAAAGACCTCGAACGGTACACGAACTACGGTAGTGTCTCCAATGGTCGAGAGCTGTTCCTCTAGGGTCTTAGTGTCTACTACTTCATCAATAAGCTCAATGTAGTATTCACCGGCGGGGAGGTCACGCATACCGGCTTCAGTGTCGGCGTAGCGGTTTGCGAAAAAGGTCTGGTGCGCCAGGGTGTTGTTAGCCATGTGTGTTATTTCCTTCGTGTAATAGATATTGGGGGGGTAATGGGGTGTTGGTTGGGGGGCTTGAGGGGGTGGGATTATGCACCCCCTCAAGCTTAGGGGTTTACCGTGGTGGTTATGCCTAGTTGGTGGTGAGGTAGATGACGGCATCCTCGTCGGTTTCATTTACCACCATAAGAAGCATAGGGAACTCGCCATATTCTCCATCGATAAGGAACTGACCGATAGAGCTGTCAATGTCTTCAATGGCGATAAAGTCATAGTAGGAATTAGTCTCAATGTCGAAGATAATAAGCTCGGCGCGTACTGAATCTTCTTCACTTTCGGTATCAATGTCATCAATGCGGATTTGGGGTTCCAGCATCTTTGCGAACTTGCCGGTGGTTGCCATGTCGCCACAGGCAATGACCTCGAGACGCTTCACGTCTTCAACCTGTCGAAGGTCAATCAGGAGGTCGTTGAGCTTGCGGTCGCCACGGGAAATTGCAGTAAACATTAGGTGTTCCTTTCGGGGAATCTATTGTAGCGGGCATCTGTGCCTTATGGAAGTTATCTATCACTTCCTCGCTACACTTCTATTATGACACACCTTTTAGAGGTGTGCAAGTTAAAATCATGTGAATTAGGTCACATTATATTTGAGATGCGTTATCAACCAATAGGGATACAGAAAACCCCGTATCCAACCCGGCTAGGTTAGATACGGGGCACTAGGTACTACTTCTTGTTAATGGTAATGTAACCCTCTTCCCAATTAACCTCGGGGGTATCAAATACACCCTCAAAGTTTTCGTAATCTGCAAGCACCTTTACATCAATAGAGCCTCGGGATTCACCACACCATATGGTAAAGCGACCCTGCTTGCTGTAGTGGTCACGGCAAATCAGGCTGGGGTAAAGCTTCATTCCTTCCTTGACAGCTTCGATAGCCAGCTCGTGATTCGCAATCTTAAAACGTGCCATGATGGAAACCCTTTCATAAGGTAGATAGTGGAAGTAGCTTTAGGGGTTATCCCCTTGCTACATTTCTATTATGGCACAACAATAACCCCCATGCAAGTTAAAACCGTGTGAATTAGCTCACATGAGGGTTTTGCTTGAGAGCAAGCCCTTTAAGGTCACCTACCCCAGCCCGATTCTTCCTATAAGGAGCGTACCGCTCAACAACCTCAGATAGCACCTTACGACCCGACTCGCTAGCCACACACCCAGGGTAGGTCGAATCAGTGATACTAGCCATTTGTTCACGAAGTACAGAAACCTGTGCGCCCGCAAAAATCAGCAAATCCTCAAGGTCACCACTCGACCCATTAGCAACCGCCTCAAGATGCTTAGCGGACTGTTCGGCAACCTTAGCAAGAGCCTCCGCCTTATTGCGTGACCTAGTTATGTTATCCCGTACAGGTTGCTCCACACAATCACCGGACGGGTACATAGTCATGCTTAGTAGAGTGGCATCCCATTCAATTTTTAGGAAATCCTTCACCGCGGAATCAACAGTACGGGGTGACATGAGGTGTGTAACCTTCTTTCAAATCAAAAAACCAACAGGGGTAGGTAATGGGTTACCTACCCAAGGATGAATGAGAAGAACACAAGTAGAGCAAACCACATGAGATAATCCTCAGTACTCATCTTGAAATAGAGAGAACACAAGCTTAGGGCAATACAGCCAACAAAGAAAAACATGAAGCCCCTCCCAGGTATCAAGTAGAACAGGAATAGTGAACACCCCGATTATACCACATAGAAGCACCCCCTATACCTCCAATCGCTTACTTGAAGATATAGGGGGTGCCGGTCGCACAATATTATAACCCGTCTTTACCTAACAGGAAGGAGGGTAGTAATAGTTTAGCACACTAGTTTACCGTAACGCAAACCCGACATACTGTTTCGTCTGCGGGTCAGCGACTGGAAGCGGTGCTACTGCAAGAAGTGCGTGATGTATCAGTGCTCACACGGGTGGGTGGGTTGCTAGTGCCCCGAAGAATATTGTTGCCGCTAATCCGGCACACGCAACGAGTATGCCCTTAGTTACAGTTTTCTTGCTTTCCATTGGAAGGATAGCAATCACACCCCACATGAATACGGCAAGCCCAGCAAAAGAGTCAATCATACACATAATAAGATGCAACAGCACAACCAAGACAGTATCCAAGATTTACCTCTTTGAAATTTGTTAGTTCACTATCCAGATGATGAAGCTAATACCCATCAGTGCCCACCCGATAACTGCAAGCACTATACCGAAGCGTTTAGCTTTAGCAGGGGCACTACCTCGCATATTGAAGGCTTCTATTGCGATAGCTTGCCCGGATAATGCAAACAACATGCCCGTAATGGATACGCAAGCCGCTACGTGAACCAAGTCGCCCATAACTAGTGAACCTTTCTAATAGTGAATCCAAAATGTGCGAAGAGTGCTATCCTCCGTTAATGACAAGTACTAGCCCGATAGCGCCTAGGGCCACAATGAGGAATCCACAGATGCACACAGTTATGCCAAGAACACGTGATACCTTGTCGTCCCACGTGTTCTTGGTAGTGGAACCCATGAAGAACATTACAGCCAATCCACACAGTATATGCACAGTAAAAAGTAGAATATTCGGATTCATGCCTACTTCATCTCGGGGGTCTGGTCGTAGGGGTTAGGCTCAAGGGTGAACTTGTTACACCCAGTGGGGGTGTATGAGCGTCCGTCGTCCTTGTATCGTTCGACCACTTCAGCTACGACCTTCTTACTCCAATCCATCAGATAGTCAGGGTACTGAACCCTTGCCGCCACATGCATCTCGTGGCGTAGCGTGGTGAGTACAGCGCTCGCGAACTCTAGTAGCACTTCATCATTGCCGCCGCTCTTCTCAAGAGCCGCCTCTAGAGCCTTAGCGCAATCACGAGCCATAAGGCTCAGGGAGCCGCCCTTACTGCATGTTGTCACATGGTCAGAGTACACGCGGGACGGTACATCATTACCCAGTGGTGGGCGAACGGCAATGTTGAGAGAACCACCGTCCCAGTCTACCTTCATAAATTCACGTACCAAAGCGCGACCCTCATCACTGATAGGCATGATAGGCGTTTCCTTTCACTAGGAAGAATAAAAATAAAAGATGAACAAGTGCATATGATGCTACTACGGCCGAGGAAGCTGAGGCATATCATGTGTTACACACCTAGTATAACATTACTAGCGCACACCAAGCATTAGCCACCTAGAGACGTTCACCTTACACCCCATAGGGGCACATGCGCCTATAGGGTCATATAAAGAATACAGGGGGTATAAGTAAAGCCGCAGGTGACCCTCTGTATAGGGTGCCACCGGCGGCTAAAAACTAGGGCGTGTCGGTTAGATGGTAGCGAACACTACAGTATCCTCGAAGACCGGCTGACCGTCCACGAAATCAACAAGAGCCTGGCCCTGAAGCACGCGGTTCTTCATATTGGCGATAAGTTCACCGAACATGCGGCGCATCAACGACTCATCATTAGCGACACCACCAGATACCTCGGCGGTCATCTTCACTCGACCGATAACCCAACCGTCATCGCCGGGATTCTTTGCCGGGTCAGTTGCTAGAACGTCATAGGTGATGTGCGCATCTTCACCTGCACCCCAAGAGAAAAACTCTAGTGCCATGTCCGCCGATTCCCAGGCGGAAACATTGCCCACGTGTCGAGTGTCCACCGAGGCGAACTTCAGGTGAGCAATGGTGTACGGTTCCATAACCTCGATAACGTTAGACATAGTAGACAGCTCCAATCATAGATAGTGCAAATAGGCTCTAGCGGGAAACCCCCGCCTGGATACTTCAATTATAACACACCCTCTAGTGGTATTGTCAAACGCAAAACCCACCCCAGATGAAACACATCATCTAGGGTGGGTTAAACAAAAACTGGGCACCGGCGGGAACTGAAGTAGAAATTGACGGCAATCATTCTTACTACTTCGTGACGCTGACAGCCCCCAGTTTCGGGAAAGTTCATAAGCTAGACAAGCACAGTACTAACCTACCCCATTAGTATATCACACCCTCGCAACAGATGCAACCCCGCATAGTACAGCACATACTGAAGGCACCCGTAACAACAGTATACGCGCCGCTATTCCGTACTGTCCACATCATTTGAAGCGGGGAACCAATCGGGCATAAATACGCACACGGTTAGATGCAGAATCCCAGAACACCAAACAGAAGATTGAGACGACACAATACAAGGGTATACCCAGGATAGTACCCCAAATATACGGGGTTGCTGATTGGTCACTAAACATTAGGGATAGGGCGTAACCGAAGCCGCTTACCCATAAGGACATTCCCAAGAGCCAGCCCACAATGTACCAAAAAGTCCGTGACCAAAAGAACAGTAGCACCAATACCAGGAACAACCCTATGAAGAAGTTTGCCATAGTATCCTACTCACCCTTCTTCTTTTTAAGCTTATCCACGGAATAGTCCGCTAGTACCTTAATGTCGCCGCCGTCAAGGTCACGTAGTAGCCTGTCATGCTCAGCCTTATCTTCCACCTTATCAATCGCCCGGCTTTCATGCTTGGTAAGCGCCCAGTAGTAGTCGTCATAGGTCACTAGACGACTAACTAGCCTCTACAGCTTCGGCAATATGAAGCTTATAGAACACCTCACGCAGTGCGTCTTCAGTAATAGTGAAAGTACCATCACCGTTATAGGTGAAAGCTTCAGTGAAAATATCCATTAGGTACAAGCCTTTCAATCAGAAAATAACTAGGTATCGACAGTATACCACAAGCACCACAGGTCATCACCCCATACTCACACCGCTAGCTAGACGTTATCCCGGCATGACAATCGCCTTAACCGTGGCAAGAACAGCCACAGCAAAGAACAAGGAACAGAAAATAATGCACCCATACCGTAGCTCAGTGGTAAGGTCACCCCAATAGGCTACAAGGAACCACGCCCAGGCAATACAGCATACCCAAAAAAGAATAGGCACACCCACAAGCAATCACACTCCAACTCGAAAAACTTCAAAAACTAGAACCAAAACAAGGTACAGGAACCCCTATTGGGCACCCTAAAAACAAGAACCTGCACTGTGGTGCATAACGCTCTGACTAGGGGAAAGGCTACTTTCCACGTAGGGCCAGATACCCAAAAAAGCACCCAAAACCATTATA